>ERZ1292623.2941-Hain-H51-01um-R1-2941-length-14865-cov-5_pt1 | contig 14865 bp, 12 predicted proteins | sample MGYA00564398_ERZ1292623 | MGnify/ENA primary metagenome ERZ1292623 (study PRJEB36523, sample SAMEA6512633) | groundwater metagenome | collected 2019-01-07 | study: AquaDiva: Metagenomics assemblies of 32 groundwater samples
TGACAGACTTTCGCCTATTATTTGGCGAATTGCGCCTGGCTTTTTTGATCCAAAAAAATAATTTTGTAACAGTGGCGCTAAAATCATGACCCCAGCAAATGCGGTGAACGATAAATACCATCCTAAATCTCCCCATAAAAAGCTGGGGTTAATTAGTAAGGTTAATGCCGCAACAAATGGCAGTAAGATCAAGGGATGAATGTTGCGACCATAATACCAGGCCGCTAGGCTGATGCCCGTTACCAAACCAGCCCTGGTCATGCTGGGGCTAAATCCTGTAACCAAAATAAATCCACCTATCATTAGCCCGCTGGCCAGCGTAGCAAGATATTTGGATACAGACGAAAGCAACCTGCGTGAAAACCTGACCAAGATTGTTAGATTATAGCCACTGGCAACCACAATATGCGTCAAGCCAACAATCCGAAGCGTTTCCTCTAGATTCTCCGGTAAGCTAGATCTTTGTCCAACCAAGTAACCTATACCCAAGCTGGCTTTGGGCTCATCGATAGATTGTCGTATATTGCCTGCAAACCAGTCCCGAGCTTCACGGGCTTGGTCGCTATGTGGGTCTGTGACTTTTATTATTTTTGCGCTGTACATACTGGCAGCAAAATTGCCAAACCCTTTTTGCAGCGTTCCATTGATTGCCACAATAAAACCTCTTTTTATTTTAACTTTTTCGCGAGTGCTAACCCAAACAATCCCCGAAAGATCGCGGCCTTTTAAATTGATTTGATCAAGCTTCATTTGTGTGTCACCCCGCTTGCCAATATTAATATCATCGCTCACCAACCCTTTGATAGCGACCGTCTTTCCGACATACGGTTTATAGCTAGATAAATCTTGCAGTTCGGGCAATGCGCGGATTATGCCAAATAACGCCCCAGATATCAACGCCAAAACCAGCATCCACGTTAATCTTTGCCATACGCATAACACTAACAACAGCCCTGCGGCAATTATCCAACCAAGCTCGGTCAAAGATTGCGCCCAGGTTGCCGGCGACAAGGCTATACCAATAATAAAACCAACAGATATAACAGAGATAAAAGTTGAAATATGCTGGCGCCTTAACAGCGTCAGAACTATTTTCTGCATAATAAAATCATAGCAGAACTCTAAATGTTAACTGCAGCTACTTTTTTGATTTTTTGGTAGTTGTGGCGGTTGTAGGTTTTACGAATCGGTGATAACCGAGGTAAAGTGCAACAATGAGGCCGATAGTAACTACAATAAATACGTACTTGGTATCTTGTGAAGCAAATCCGCGTATCAAGCTATAAAGTAGCGTAAACAATCCACCTAACAGAACGCCGTCAGATATAATCTTGATTTTCTTTTCATACATTAGGCTGACGACCAGTAAAATCACTGACGCTATTAAAGCTATAATTGATACATTTCGGTTGTATGGCTGCATCTCTTTGTTGTATTTTGCCATTGCGACTTCATAGTCGTGTTGCTTCTTAGCTTGTTCATCGGTCAACTGTTTTGAGGTATAAGCATCAATACCTATGGGGTACTCTGGTTCTTTTGGTCCTTCGTAAAAAGTGTTAATTCCTAGCCCTATAAACATTGCCAGCAGAAAACCTAGAAAAAAAGTATAAACAATCTTTAGTATTTTATTGTCATCTTTCATAAAACCTCCTGTTAGTACTACTTTTATTATGCGCCTACTTTATTTACAAAACAAATACAATTGTAAGTAGTATCAAAATTGTTTAAGATAATTTGTACTAAAAGTATTCTCAATTGCGTTTTTTTGTAGGAATGATTCTTCAGCATAGTTAATTAAACGTTCTACCAATTGCACCTTAGATACACCGTTAGCCCGCCAATTATGCGAGTAAAGATCACCAGGCAAGGGGTTTAATTCATTAAAATATATTTCTTTTGTATTTCCATCAATAAGCAGGTCTACTCTGGCTATGCCTTGGCATTCTATAGCTTTATACGATTTTATAGCAGTATCAACGGCTTTATCGTATAGATTTTTCTCTAGTTTGGCAGGAAGTTCACTATAGCCCTGAGCGCCTTTCTTGGCTCCATTTTTTGATCCGCCTTCGTTAATATATTTCTTTTCAAAATCAAAAAAATCGTTATCTTTAACTAACGGTCTTTCTAAAAGTGAGGGTACGGGTTTTTGGTTGCCCATAATAGGTAGGGTAACCTCAATTAAATCTTCGACCCCTTCTTCCACTAAAACTTTGTCGTCATAATGTAGTGCTACTTCAATAGAATTTTTCAGATCGTCAAATTTTGTCACTTTTGAAATACCGATGCTTGAGCCAAGATGAGATGGTTTTACAAAAAGTGGCAATGATAGTTCTTTTTTAATATTGTTAAGAGTAGACTCAGAAAAATCAGTCTTTGAAAAAGAAATGTACTTTGGTGTCGCAATACCTTTTGCCATAACAGCCTGCTTGGCTAAAACTTTATCCATAGCAATAACACTAGCTGGCATGTCACAGCCCACTATTGGCACATTTGCCATACGTAGTAGCCCCATAAGGCTTCCGTCTTCACCATAAGTACCGTGCATTGCAGGAAAGGCAATATCTATATGTATTTTTTCTTTGCGGATTCCTGATTTTATGAGCGTTAAACCATCGTCAAAAAGAATGTTTATCTTTTTTGACTTTTCTAAAAAGTTTTTAAGCTCAGGACCGCGATAAAGAGATATGTCTTTTAGTTTTTCGTCACTATACCAAGAGCCTTCTTTACTAATATATACTGGCACAACTTCGTATTCTTGGCTTAGCTCAAGAGGTGATATAACACTAGAAATTGCTGTAACAATAGAAATATCGTGCTCCGTTGATTTACCTCCGAAAAATACAGCAACTTTTTTCTTCATATACCTATTGTATCAGTGATAATTATCTGTCCAATCATTTTGCATTAAAACCACATCTCCCTTTGCTATGACTTGATCGATGTTTTTATAAAAACGCAACGGGTCATCAACTAAAGTAATTTTTCCTTTATAACTAGACTTCTCTAAAGCACCAACAATAATATTGGTAGTGGAATTTTTCATAAGTATTATTTCATCAGCTACATTGGCTGCTAAATATCCTATTTTTTCGTGAATTTGCTGAGATTTTTCGCCTTGCTCAACCAACCCTGGAGTTACATACACACGTTTTTTAGCAGGTAGAGTTTTCAATAGCTCCAGACCAACCTCTACACCTTCGATATTACCGTTGTAAGTGTCATCAATTATCCAGGCACCATGATGTTGTCTGGGCTGCAAGCGATGTTCGACAGGATTTATCTTGGTAAAACCAGCGTGGATTTGCTGGTTGTTTAAACCAATTTCTTTTGCAATTACTGCTACTGCAGACATAATTCCTATATTATGTAAACCAAGCAAGCCAGTTTTAACTGATAAAATATCTTTATTTTTTTGTAGTGTAAACTCGGTACCATCAAAACTTGTTTTGGCGTTTTGTACTTTCCAACCACCAATGCCTTTCAGACTAAATCCAAGTTGATCATTCTTATCGATATTATCGCGTACCAAAATACTATCTATATTTTTATACAAAGGTTTCTCACCCAAATAAGTTTGTATTTCAAATATAGTGGCGACTGTGCGTTCCAATGTCTTGAAAGTTTTTAAATGCGCTTCATTAATACCAGTCATAATACCTAGGTCAGGTTGAGTAAGCTCTGAGAGTTTTTTTATGTCACCAACATGAGACTCTCCTAACTCAAATATAATAATATCTTCGTCTCCTTTTAATTTGTGGGCAAATCTACTTATCCCAATTAGTGTATTTTGGTTGCCGGGTGTAGCAGCAACTTTTTTACCTTCACTTAAAACCGTTCTCAACGCCTCTTTCGCAGTTGTTTTACCGTAGCTCCCTACTATGGCTATTTTAATTCCCTTATGACCAGCTATTATTTTCTTAGCCGAAATAATCATTTGGCTCTCTTTTGGTTTTTGTATAAAAATATATCCAACATAAAGCGGGATAATTATTATGTATGAAATTATCCAAGGAGCTAAAACTAAAATAAAAATACTTATTAACCAAAGACTATTAAAGGCAAGTACTACTGCAATAAGTAAAAGCATCAGTGTTATTAACCAAAGTAAAAACTTTAGCAAACGAGCTTTTCTCGTTTCTATTAATTTTTTACGATACATTATTTGACTAAAATCCGAAGTACGACTCAACCAAGCCAAGTAGTCACCTATAACATACTCACTGTTTTGCAACATATACACAAGTGAACTAATATACAAAGGACGATAGCGTGAAATTATATGTTTCACAAAAATTTCTCCATATACTTTTCAACTTCATTTGGTTTTTCAGTATGTACAAAGTGCCCGGCATTTGAAATTGTAATTAGCTGTGAGCCAATTATTTTTTCATGAAATACATAGGCGTCCTGAACAGGTGTTTGATCGTCTTGCTCTCCCCATATTAGTAAAGTAGGTTTAGTAATATTAGCAATCTCATTTGTAAGATCTTCATCAATAGTAGTTAGGAAAATTTTACGCATAGGACCTGCCTGCAAATAATCATCCGCTCCAGCTTTTGCATAAAGCTTCTTGCGTAAAGTAGTTTGTAATTTTTTTAAGCCAGGTAATCTTGTTAATGTTCTACCGGTCTTTGCAACGGTCTTATATATTAATTTTTTTGTACCAATATCGGGTTTTATACCAGCTGCACCCATGAAAATGACCTTATCAGGAAGAAGTATTTGTTTTGATATAAGTTTTATAGCAACTCTTCCGCCAAAAGAATGTGCAACAATTGCATGGATATCTTTTACTCCTATTTTCTCTAGAAACTTTTTTATAAAATTAGAATAATCTTCAACATGCCAAGTTTCTGGCGGTATTTGACTTTTCCCAAAACCAGGCAAATCAATACGTATGACTCTGTATTTTTTTGAGAAATGTTTAGAGATAGATTCAAAACTCGTATTGTCTGCTCCCCAACCATGCAAACATAGCAAAATTTCACCTTTACCCTCATCTTGGAAATTGGTCAAAAGACCATCTACTATAACCTGCATATTGTTATTAATTATAGCAATATTACAAGAAAATAACCCCACGCAAGGTGAGGTAATTTTCTTGGAGGACCAGGTGGGACTTGAACCCACGACACCCTGCTTAAAAGGCAGGTGCTCTAACCAGCTGAGCTACTGGTCCACGTCGACGTTAATTACGCTTGATCATTTTACTACGTAAAACTCTCTTGCTTCATTACGTCTCCTCTTTCGTGTCGCAAACAGCGTAAAAACAAGTGTTACGCTTGGTTTGCATCACGAGTGAATCGCAATAAAACAATTGATTAACAGATAAGACTATAGCAAATTATAGGTGTTACGTCTAGGGCTACCTTTAGTGTGGTTTCTTGCGTGGGCGATGGGTTAACAAAATATTCGTCAGCGCCGTAATTAATGCTACGACCGTGATGATCTTTACGTACTGTTCGATAGAGATCAATATTTTATCGCTATTTGTACCTAATGCAGTTACCAGTAATGAAGCCGCCAATAGACCGAATACGAACGACTCGAACAGGCGTGGAATTTTGCCGTGTTCTTTGCCGCTAACGCTCATCAATAAAATCGCTGGCAGAACTATTAGAACAACGATCACCACATTAGATAGAGGTGGCGCGATTAGCTGTATGCCCTGGTCTTGCAGAAATAATGTTACATAACTAGACCATTGCTGCGATATCAATGCGCCAGCTGCCAGTCCGAGGGAAGGCAGGCCAAGGCGTTTTTTAGAGAAATAACCGAATACGGCCAAGGCAACCGAGATCGCTAATATGATAGTGCTTATGGTCATAGGTAGCTATATTATAGCAATTATTTAAAAATACTGCGTTTTTTGCTGGAACGTAAGCTTTCGAACAGCTCTTTTTGCTGCTTGTTTAACTTTGTTGGTGTGTCTACAATAATCGTCACAATGTGTGCGCCACGTTTTTCGCCACGTAGGTGTGGGACGCCGTGGTTACTTAGTTTAAAGTCAGTTCCGCTCTGTGTTCCAGCCGGAATTTTCATAGTGACCTCACCATCAACTGTTTCTATCTCAATCTCTGTACCCAGCGCTGCATCACTAAAGCTGATATGCTCTTCACTCAGGATTAGATCGCCTTCACGAGTGAATTTCTTGTGTGGTTTGACACGAATATGTACAAACAAATCGCCCTTTGGACCATCGGCAATTGCTTCACCATGTTCACGCAAGCGAATTGTCGCGCCATCATCAATGCCGGCAGGTATTTTTAGTTTAATATCGACTTTTTTACGTTTTGTTCCTTTGCCATGGCAAACGGTACAGTCTTTCTCTGGTATTCGCCCGCGACCTTTACATGTTGGGCAGAGTTCGTCTTGTTGTATCTGACCAAATATAGTATTCATGATACGCGTCTGACGACCCGAGCCTTTACAGGTTGTACAAACTTTCATACCATGACCTGGTTCAGCGCGTTCGCCCTTGCAATGCTCACAGGTGTCCTCGATATTAAGACTAATTTTTTCTTCTATTCCAAATATTGCTTCTTCAAAAGTCAGCGTCATCTCGGTCTCGACATCACGCCCACGCCTGCTTCTAGATTGCTGCTGTCCGCCACCAAAGAAACTACCGAATATGTCGCCAAAGCCGCCTTCGCCAAAATCAAAATTAACATTTTGACCCTGGAAACCTTCAAATGGATTACTGCTGTAACCACCACCCGATGACCCACCAACACCGGCATGGCCAAATTGATCATAGCGCTGACGTTTAGACGAATCTTTTAGTACTTCGTACGCTTCGTTAGCCTCTTTGAACTTGGCCTCATCACCACCTTCCTTGTCGGGGTGATGTTTGACGGCAAGCTTGCGAAAGGCCTTTTTAATCTCGTCAGCACTAGCACCTTTTTGAATGCCCAATACTTCGTAATAATCGCGTTTACTCATTGCTTATAATAATACCAATTTAGCACTTGCGTGTCTAGAGTGCTAAGCACTTTGTCCACAAGCTTTCTTCGTATGATATACTGACCTTTGACATGAGATATTTACTACATCGCGCGCTAGGTGCTGTCGGTATGGTTCGCGTGGGTATGCGTCAAGTATACGGAAGATATTTTGGAAAAATCGAACACATAGATGGCAACGCGCGTGAGGTATGCGCCGAAATTGTTCAGAGACTGTGGAATGGTACTTTTTATCGTACTAGTCTTGGGCATTACGATTTTTTTTGGATGCGAGATTTCGGCACGGTGGCAGAGTCACTGACAAAACTTGGTCATGGAGAAAACGTTCGCAACACTCTAAGATGGGCTCTTCAGCATTTTGAAAAAATTGATCACGTAACACTTTGTATAGACAAATCTGGGCGCACCTTTAACGCACCAGACGGACACAGTATAGATGCCTTGCCTTGGTTGCTGCACTCGCTGGCTGTCAGTAAATATGAATTGACGCAAAAAGAACGTACTTTTTTAAACCGTCGCCTGGAAAAATATGCCGAAAGATACATCGACTCTTTTACTGGCCACCTGACCAAGAATCTCTACGCCGAACTGCGCGACGCGGTATTTTACGACCGCAGTGCTTATTCGTATGCTTTGGTTGGTCGCCTGGCAGCAGCGGCCGAAGAGCTTGGTTTGAAATTTCCATTTCCAAAAAGTCGTTATGAAGAAGCCTTGGTGAAATATTATTGGAACGGAAATTTTTTTAAAGCCGACAGCAAATTAAACGTCTTTAGTGCCGACAGTGCTCTGATGCCTTTTTTCCTAAAAGTAGTCGAAGACGAAATTCTAATAAATAAAACATTTGACTATATAAACAAAGAAAAGCTAAATCGCCCTTATCCATTAAAATACAGTAAGATTGGCGGCAAAGTGCGCTATCGCTTCGGCATGGGACCAGTGGCTATGCCAAACTATACCGGCGATACAATCTGGACATGGCACGCGACATTTTATTTGCATCTTTTGAAGCGCTACAAACGCCATGAATATGCCGAAGAGTACGAGAGATTCGCGTCGCTGATCGAACGTCACGGCAACTATCCCGAGTTAGTAAACCCCGACGGCTCTTGGTACTATGCGCCATATTATCGCAGCGACCCTGGTATGGTATGGGCTGCGCTATTCCTAGAACTGCCCAAGCCTCACGATAAATAAATTACCTAAATTATTGACAAAGAATCATTTAGGTATATAGTCATTAGTATTGTCAAGCAACTTACCTGTGGGAGGTGCTGTTAGATAAGAAGGGTGTGGATCCTGTTTCCCCTAGGTCCGCAGTCATCGTCCAAGGCAATACCGATGCTCTGAAAGGAAAACCGACTTTGAGGATATATAGTCCGATGAAGTAAAAGGGGTTGAGGCGACCCATACATAAGCCTCTAGCATTGTGAAAGTTCTTTCGAGAACTCGGTGGATTCGCTTAGAAAAAACCGACCTGGCTGAGAGCGGAGAGCACAATACAGCGAGTTTGCCAGTAAGCCATAGGCTGAAAGTAAACATGCTTGAGTGAAAGCGTCGTACCCAGAAATGGCTTTGGCCAATACGGGTACGACGCGTCTCCCCCCAGCATCCCGCCAGCGAGAAATCGCTGGCTATTTTATTTTTCTCCATTCCATTCTTTATAAAATTGTTCTAAATATTTTTCCATAAATTTGTGACGTTCGTTAGCTATCTTGCTGCCAGTTTTTGTATTCATCATACTCTTTAGTAATAATAGCTTTTCGTAAAAATGATTAATAGTTGGTGCAGTACTGTTTTTATACTCTTCTTTTGTCATCTTTAAATTTGGCGAAATATTAGGATTATATATTTCACGATTTTTATGTCCACCGTAATTGAAGGTTCTTGCAATACCAACTGCCCCTATGGCATCTAGCCTGTCTGCATCTTGTACAACATTCAGCTCGGGGGATTCATACTTATTCTTTACAGTGCCGCTTCTGAAAGAAACATGTTCAACAATTTTTACAACTTGTGCGATTGTTGATGAATCGACCTTGATCGAATCAAGAAACTGGCGGGTCTTTCTTGGACCAATAGTTTCGTCACCATCATGAAATTTTGAATCAGCAATATCATGAAGCAGCGCACCAAGTTCGACAACTAGTAAATTAACCTTTTCTTGTTTTGCAATATGTTTAGAAAGTTTCCATACACGTTCAATATGCCACCAATCATGCCCCCCTTCGGCATCGGCTAAAGTTTCCTGTACGTAAGCGACTGTTTTTTCAACAATCTCTTTGTGTGACATTATTTTTCTTTTTTGTCGTCTTTTTTATCGTCGACTACTTCGCCTTCGACTGGTTCTTCTTCGGTTTTTTTCTCATCTCCACCCTCTTCGGCTGGTCCGCCAGCTGGCGGATTCTCTGCGGCGGCAGCTTCATACAACTTTGCCCCGATTGGCATGATTTTATCAGACAATTCTTTAGCTGCAGTTTCTAGGGCGTTTTTGTCAGCAGCTTCATCGCCTAGGACTTTCTTTGCGGCTTCGACTGAGTCTTCGATAACTTTCTTATCTTCGTCAGAAATCTTATCCTTGTTTTCACTAGGCAATTTCTCGGCTTGATAAATTGCGTTTTCTAAAGTGTTACGCGCATCGATAGACTCACGCTTTTTCTTGTCGTCTTCGGCATGGGTTTCGGCTTCTTTTTGAGCTTTTTCAATGTCTTCTTTGCTCATGTTTCCACTGCCTGAAATTGTGATGGACTGTTCTTTACCTGTACCTTTGTCTTTAGCAGTTACATTCAAGATACCGTTTGCGTCGATGTTAAATGTCACTTCGATTTGTGGCACACCGCGAGGTGCTGGCGCGATGCCGTCTAGTGTAAAGCGACCGAGTGATTTGTTATCTGCAGACATTTCGCGTTCACCTTGCAATACGTTGATTTCAACTTGCGGCTGATTATCGGCAGCAGTTGAATAAGTTTCGGATTTGCTAGTAGGTACGGTTGTATTTCGCTCGATCAACTTGTGAGTTACGCCACCAAGTGTTTCGATACCTAGGGAAAGTGGCGTTACATCTAGCAACAATACGTCTTTCACGTCACCCGCTAATACTCCACCCTGTATGGCTGCACCAACGGCGACAACTTCGTCTGGGTTTACACCTTGCATAGGATCTTTGCCGAAAATTGATTTCACTTTTTCGACGACTGCCGGCATACGTGTCATACCGCCAACTAGTACAATTTCATCGATATCGCTAGCTTTTAGTTTGGCATCCTTTAGGGCTTTCTCTACAGGAATTGCAGTTGCGTCAATGAGATCACCTACAATTTCTTCTAGCTTGGCACGAGTCAATTTGTACTCAAAGTGCTTTGGACCATCAGCGTCGGCAGTTAGGAAAGGCAAGTTGATGTCAGTAGACGGTGTAGATGAAAGTTCTTTCTTGGCTTTTTCGGCTTCGTCTTTCAGGCGCTGCATTGCTGCATTGTCACCCTTTAGGTCGACGCCGTTTTCCTTTTTAAATTCGTCTAGGAAGTGATTTACGATACGGTTGTCGAAATCTTCACCGCCTAGGTGTGTGTCACCGTTGGTAGATTTTACTTCAAATACACCGTCGCCAAGTTCTAGAATAGAAACGTCAAATGTACCACCACCAAGGTCAAAGACCGCGATCTTTTCTTCCTTTTTCTGATCTAGCCCATAAGCTAGGGCGGCTGCAGTTGGTTCGTTGATGATTCGTTTGACTTCCAGCCCTGCAATCTTACCCGCATCTTTAGTTGCTTGGCGCTGTGCGTCATCGAAATATGCCGGAACTGTGATCACCGCTTCAGTCACAGACTCACCTAGAAACGCTTCGGCATCGGCTTTTAACTTACTCAGGATCATTGCCGAAACAGCTTCTGGTGTTTCATCTTTATCGCCCAATTTTACTGCCACACCATCGCCTTTTTTGACGATTTCAAATGGCATCAGGTCGATGTCTTTTTGTACTTCTTTGTCACTAAACTTACGTCCTATCAAACGCTTTACACCATAGATAGTGCTCCGAGCGTTCGTTACTCGCTGACGTTGGGCGACTTGCCCAACTAAACGCTCGCCTTTTTTGTTGACCGCCACGACAGATGGCGTAGTTCGGTTACCTTCAGCATTCGCAATAACTTCTGGCTTGCCTGCAACCATATATGCGACAGCGCTGTTAGTTGTACCAAGGTCGATTCCGATAATTTTGCCCATATTTAGATTTCCTCCTAATAATTTTCTTGTAATTATTTTAGCACTCAAGTGCTTGTACTGCCAGTATATCTAGCTGGCACTCGTGTGTCAAGAGTGCTAATACGAAATGTTAATTGGTTTGTTTGAACTAATCAGATTGAAGATTCTTTCGAATATCACAGCGAGATGTAGCCGTAGCTACATCGATGCGAGAAATGGAGAAAAATCATTCAATATGAGTAGGATCGGGCAAGCCAAGTGATATTTTGTATTGGGACTCTTGGCACTAGTCAAAAGCGCTAATTTACTTATTTTACTCTTCTTCTCAGTGTCAGTGAACCGAGTATTAGCGCTACGACGACCCATGAAATAACTATCAAAATATTTTGCCAGGTTTCACTGCTTGTAGTTGCTTCTACTGTAATATTTTGCATAGCTTCTACTGCATATGTTAGAGGCAAGAGTCTGGCTATGCTTTCTAGAAAATCAGGCATACTGCTCAAAGGTACTATGAGTCCGCACAGTAAAAACTGAGGAAACAAAATAGCTGGCATAAACTGCACTGCTTGAAATTCACTACGCGCAAAAGCACTGGCTAGTAGACCAAGAGCCACTCCTAAAAGTGCGTCTACCAAAGCTACGAGTACTAGCATCCAATCTGGACCTTCTATCTCGACACCTAAAAACTTTAGACTTATTGTTGCCACCAGGCTGGCTTGTAAAACTGCCAATAGACCAAAAGCAAGTGCATAACCAAATATAAAGTCAGACTTTGCTATAGGTAAAGCCAATACCCTCTCAAGGGTGCCGTTGGTTCGCTCTCTTAATGTGGCTATAGATGTAATAAGAAACATTATAGACATAGGAAAAATAGCCAACAGCGGAGGTGCAATAGATTTGAACATCATTTGGTTGTCTTCGAACATCCACGAAAGTAACCACATCAAAAAACATGGTACGACAAAAACTAAAGCTATGGTGCGATGGTCGTGCGAGAGCTGCTGGAGTATACGACGAGTAACTGCAAAAGTGGCCTTTATGTGAAAAAACATTATTTATCACCCTTCATAAGATCTACAAATGCATCTTCGACAGAAGTCTTTTTGGTAACTTTTAGTAATTTCTCTGCAGAATCGTCCCAAAGCAACTTGCCTTCGCGAAGTAAAAGTAGCTGTTCGCAATGCAAGGCTTCATCCATCACATGACTTGAAACCACTATTGTTTTACCCTTTTTTGCCAGTACATTAAAAAGTTTCCACAGATCTCTTCGCAAAAGTGGGTCTAAACCTACTGTTGGTTCGTCGAGTATCAAAAGATCTGGGTCGGCAAGCATAGCAACCGCCAAAGAAACGCGGGTTTTCTCACCTCCAGAAAGAGTAGCAACAAGCTGGTTTTTCTTGTCGTAAAGATGCACTATCTTTAGAGTTCGATCGACTGATTGTTTGTCTGCTTTTGATATCCGAGCAAAAAATTTGAGATTTTGAGCAACTGTGAGATCCAGATATATGGAGGACGCTTGAGTCACGTAACCAATTTTTGCCCTGTTGTTTTTAGAGCCTGCTTTTTCGCCAAGCACTTCTACGTTTCCATGAGTCGGTATTTGAATACCAACAATTGCACGCATTAGTGTCGTTTTACCTGCGCCGCTGGGACCCAATAGGCCACAGATAGTTCCTGGCTGAATATCAAAAGAGATGCTGCTAAGCAATTCGTTTTTATTTTTGCGAACACACAGACCACTTACACTAACTGTCGGCTCTAACATATAGACTATTATATTCTATTTCAACAATAAAAAAATATTCCACCTATATCTTCACTCTTTTTTGACCCGATCGGGTCAAAAAAGAGTGAATAGTTTTGAGCTCGTAGTCAAATATTATTTTACTCCTGCATGTGCGTGAGGAGGTGTCATCTCAAACTTGTATAACTTTTCATCAGTACAATAATCCAAAATTGCCATTACCTCACGTTGTGCTATTTTTTCTGCTTCTTCACGGCGTCCTTGGGCTGCTCTTTCGACAAAGTCTTCAACAATTTTTTTAGTAGAACCGCCTGCCGCATGCCCATCAACAGTAATGTCACGTATTGCCTCAGGCTCAGCTTTTATAATTGCTACCGCCTGGGGTCTGCCAAGTATCGCGTCGACTAGAGTTCGTGGAATATAATTTTTGTATAATGGCCACCGCACTGGATCTTGCAAAGCTCTTACACTGGCCTGGTCGTGCGGACCACAGCCAGCATTGTATGCTTCGGGGTCGCCGAAAGCCGTGCGTTCAAACCTATGCTCTACACCGTATATTTGAGCGAGACTCTGACTGGCTGAATAAAAGTTGTCAAAACCTACGACAATTTCTGCAGGAAAAACTCTTGACTGAAATAGGGCAGTGCGGCCAATAGATTTTGCAACACTTGGCTCTTTTTCGGTTTTGGCAATTTCAATTAGACGCATTGCGACATCACCTAGCGAAACGTTCCCGGTACGCTCACCCATACCTATTAAAGTACCTTCGACTTTATCAAATCCAGCTCTTACAGCTTGGACTGAAAACTCAACTGCAGAACCAAAATCATTGTGAGCATGGATACTTGTAGTTGTTTCTGGAAATTTGTTTTTAACTACAAAATTAAATGCCTCGAGTTCGTCGGGGCGCCAGTTTCCTACAGCGGAAGTGCCGTTTGTACTTGGTAAGTTAACATTTACAGCTAGATTTTCAGGCTTTTGTTGGCAATGCTCTAGTATTGATCCGTAATATAGAGTTGCCTCTCCTACGCTGGCGCCGGTCGCTCCTTCGCCCGAAACAGAAAAATTTCGAAAGCCATTTTCGTATGCAATATCTATAGCAGCAGAAACTCTGCGCGCAGATTCGTGATAGTCATAATATTTTGAAGCCAAATCTAGCATGTTTTCGTCTAAACGATCATATACATGAACAACTACCCTGTCTTTGTCGAAGCCATCTAGCCATTGCAAGCCATCTGTTAAAATTTCTGATTGCGAGCCAAATAGTACTTGTAATAATATATCGTCGTAATCACTGTTTTCATTTATATGCTTAACGAGCGCTTTGGCGTAGGTTTGGTCTGTATCGTTGCCTAGGTGCCCTATTTCAAATGTTTTTATGCTAGTACTCGCAAGAGCATCGAAAGCTTCTATTCTTTCGGCAACCCCTACTTCGTCTATTCGCATTTGCTCACCGTCACGCTGAGTAACATCTACAAAATATATTGGTGTTCTTTTTTCTCTACTCATCCGTTGTCTCCTAAAGTTAAAAAATCGAGCCTCGTCGGACTCGGTTTGATTGCGGCTGTGCGGAGAGCTATTTTAGTAGCTACGAGCCTCGACTTTAACAAGGCACAGCCGGTTTAGGCTGAGCAGGAGAATGTTTGTCAAATTTGCTGCGTAACTCATTACAATATTTACTATACCTTATATTTATCTATCTGTGAATACTAGTGTTTGCCCGGAAGCTTCTACACCCTCGCTAACTATTTTTATAGTTGGCTCTCGTGTAATCCTACCCATAATTTGCGCCTCCAAACCCCATTTTTCTGCATGTTCTATTATTGCTACTGGTTTTGGAGAGGAAAGAATCATACCAGATCCCATGTGCCACTTTCCGTATGACTCTTCGTCACTCATGCCAGACAGCCCTTGTACAAATTTCATGATCGGTGGTGGTGATTGTGGGCTTAGAAGAACCGC
>ERZ1292623.2942-Hain-H51-01um-R1-2942-length-14861-cov-75_pt1 | contig 14861 bp, 14 predicted proteins | sample MGYA00564398_ERZ1292623 | MGnify/ENA primary metagenome ERZ1292623 (study PRJEB36523, sample SAMEA6512633) | groundwater metagenome | collected 2019-01-07 | study: AquaDiva: Metagenomics assemblies of 32 groundwater samples
CTCCTATTTAAACCTTTCTATCTTAGTAACTAAATAGTAGTTATTAGGTATAATTAAACCTTCAATCAACGCTTAAATCTTCCAGCATTAAAGAAGGTGCAAATAAGTTCGTTTAAACTAATAAATATTATCATGATGGTCAAAATCCCAAAAGAGAATAAAATTGTTTTCAATATCTACTTTAAATGTAAGCACAAAAGATTTGTTAATATGAACTCTTTTTGAATCACTTAAATCGTGTCTAAGATTCTTGTATCTTTGGATAGTTTCGGCATCGTTGTTTACAATTTCTTTAATTTTTTTGTATATAATTTCAGCAGTTTTTTTATCTTTTTTCACTAGCTTATCAATTATCAATTTTAACTTATCGGATATAGAATATCTAAACATTTACATTAAACAAACTATCAAGCTCTTGGTCATTCATAGATTTATAACCATATTTCTCAATATGTTCCTTAACCCCTTTTATCAGCTCCTTAACATATTCTTCCTTTGCTTCTTTTTCCACAATTTCCTCTCCATACATCTCAACAAATTTGTTAATTGCCTCAGATTTATCCTTGAGACCATATTTTGCTTTCACAACAGCAAGAACTTTGTTAACATATTCATTAACTTCAACTCTTGCGGAAATACTTTTTTGCTTAACTGTATTTAACATGCATTTAGAATGCACATGGAGTATATAAGTTTTGTGTATAAACGAGTTAGGTTTATTCTTGCTTAATATTTTAGATTATACTTGAAACTTCCAGCACAAGAAAGAATTTCCGTTTAATGAGTTTTTAGAAAAAGATAAATTTTTTAATTCCTTATTTGAAGAGGAGTATGGAAAGATTAACTAATCAAGTTGAAGGAATAGGATATTCTGTAGATGTGGCTCTCAATTATCTTATGAAAGAAAGACTAATTCATCTTTTCGAAGATGGGCTTCACGGATTGACTTTGTCAGAAACTGCCCAAAGATTATTTAATGAAAAATGGATTTTACAAATGTCTCCAGAATTAAGCACAATGGGAATTGAAATGGATGTTGCTCAAAGGAGAGGTTATTGCCCCAGTAGATTTTTAGATTCAGATTTGGAAGCAGAATTTCAAGATTCCGAAGGTTCCTTAAGAATGGACTTTTACGGACTTCCTGCTTTTGTTATTGATGAATTAGTTAAGAGAGAGTTATACGGGGAAACAAGAGAAGAAGTAGTTAGAAGAGGACTTGAATCTGTTCTAAATAGGCCCGAATATGTTATACTCTAACAAATAAAAGGTTAATTATTTTGTAGAATTCACTCTTTCCCAATTATCTCCATAATGCTCTGCTTTTATCTTTGTATCCCAGAAAACCTTTATCCACATATACAATCTGGCAAATGCAAGTTCAATTGACCACATAAATTCATTTATAGTTCTAGGATATGCAAAAAGTTGTAGAGTTCCTTTGCTTTCATTAGAAAAAGATTTAACTCTCTTTACTTTTTCAATATCTACATATTTACCAAGAGTCTCATGTGCCTTACTAGTTCTTATTTTCTGTTTAATCCAATCTTTCCAATTATTAACATTTTTTACATAAACCTCAGATTTATCTGCATAACCTATTAAATAACCCTTCTCAAAAAAGATATATGGAATTATACTATCTTCTGCAACATCAAGGGGAATTTTATTAATCTCTTTTTTTCTGAAAGCAAAAAGGTACCCAGAACATTCTATAAATTCTTTATTTTCAAATGCTTTTTTCCTTAGTTTATGAGCCTGATCAAAAAGGAAATTTGCCCAATAACCATATTTTGTTTTTCTATTTTCCATTGGAACAGGTCTTCCCGTAACACACCCAATTTTAGGATTTTCAAATAATTTTAATATCTCTTCAACAGCTTTATCATTAACATAAACATCTCCATCTGTTAAGATTAGAATATCAGATTTTATTTTTTTAAACAACTGATTAAGAGCCAAACTCTTGCCTTTTCCAGAATCTCTAAATATATTTATTCTTGAATCAATTTTAGAATATTCTCTCGCAACTTCTAATGTTTCTTCATCTGGAGCAGAAACAAAGATATCAAACGGTCTCTTTGTTTTCTGATTTAACATAGATTCAATAGCTTTACCCACAGTTTTAGGTTCTTTAAAAGAGGTAATTATTGCAGAAGTTTTCATCTAAATCCGAGAATTATAGTAATTATAAATTTATTGAATCTTCTTATCTACAAGACTATCAAATGGGTTCTGTATCTTTTTTATTTGGTCTGTAGATACATGAGTGTATATTTGAGTAGTATTTAATGAAGAATGTCCAAGCAAGGCCTGAATCATGCGAATATCAGTGCCAGATTCAAGGAGGTGCGTTGCAAAACTATGTCTAAGAGTATGAGGGGTAACTTTTTTAGATATTTCAGCTCTGTTTCTAAGATTTTTTACTATTTTCTGAATATTTCTAGTAGTCAAGGGTTCATTTTGAGAAAATAGATATCTTGAATTTTCTTTCATCTTTAGATAATCCTTAAGCTCTGAAACAAGATTTTGAGACAGCGTAAACATTCTATCTTTAGAGCCCTTTCCCTCCCTGACCCAACCTATATTTTCTGAAAAATTTATATCTGAAGGTTTTAAATTAACCAGCTCAGAGACTCTTAACCCAGAAGAATAAAGAAGTGAAAGGATTAATCTGGACTTACGAGTTTCCGCAGATTTTAACAATCTAGATACTTCTTCTTTAGTTAGAACTTCGGGAAGTCTTTTTTCTTTTTTAGGAACTCTTATGTTTCCAATCTCTTTCTTCAATATTTCAGCAAAGAAAAATTTTAATGCGGCGACAGCAAGCATGATTGTGTTTTTAGATTTATCTTCAAACATAGAGGCTATATAGGTCCTCACATCTTCCTGACTTAATTCTTCGATAGGTTTATTTGTTCTTTGGATAAATTTATCAACAAAAAATGAATAATTCCTAACTGTTAATGGGGAGAGCCCCCTCAGTTTCAATTCAGTACTCAGTTTCTCAAGGGCATCATTCACCATCTTCAGAGTTAAAATAGGGATTCTCTTTAAAAGGTTTTGTAACGCCCGATTTTATCTTGAGTTATAAATAAACCTAAAAAACACCTTATGTCAAGGTGTCTCAGTAAAACCACTCACTTAGAGAACGGATATTCTCTAATCCATTAAAATTCATAGAAGTTTAAGTCTTTATTGCTTCAATAATTTCTAATTATTAATAGTGTTCAAAAACTTTGTTTTTGACATGCGGTGTTGCATCGATTTTTTGATGTTCCAACAAGTTAATTTGTGTGATAAAACATAAGTGATTGCTTACGACATATGTCTATGGATTCTACACTCCAAAGTGGTTAAGTCAAATTTAAATACTCTTGAAAATTAATTACTTCATCGGTTGTCCTGAAAAGGATGTGACCATGAAAGCCTCTGTCAGGCATTCAGCCATTAATCGAGAGGAAGGACTATAACTCTCTCGACGAAACCTGTGCCTCTTAAGCTTTGCCCCATGGCGCGAAGAAGATAACCTTTAAAGCGCGTTGATAGGTTAAGAATGATTTCAACGATAGTTTAAGGCACTTCTTCACCGAGTCCTAATAAAAAAGAAAATGGCAAAAACAAAAAAAAAGAGTAAAGGTGGAAGAAAACCAAGTAATAAAGATAAAATTTCCAAGATTAAGAAGCTAATTAAATTAGCTAAGTCTAAAGGAACAAATAAGAAAAAATCCAAGAAAAAATTAAAGAGGAAGTAAAATATTCATAAGATTATTACTAAAGTTTTTATAGATAATTCGTTAATAGATTATATGCTTAAGTTTTTGATAGTTTTGGTTTTAGGGATTCCTTTATTTCTTCATTCAATAGTCTCCGCAACTCCTTTCATAATAGGAATAGTTAATGATTCTCTTGATGGCACGCAAGCCGACGGACACACAATGATACTATGGAATCCATCAATAGGATTATCTGACAATGTAACTGATGTAATAGGTCTATCTGGAAATTCAGGAGCAAGTAATATATTTATGATAGACTGCGATTTGTTATCAAATGGTTGTTCAGTGGGAATAAATGTATCTCTAAAAGTAATCAATAATGGGGACGATTATGTTACAACTATAGTTAATGAAACTATTAATGGAGAGGGGTTTCAAATAGCAGAGAACATTCAGCTAAACTCTCCTCTTTCCATAACTTCGATTTATGTAGATGACTCATTTTCATCTCCTTCTTATGAAGTAGACTTATCTGCAGGCGAAACCACTGCGGTAACATGTCAAGGAGTGGTAAGAGATTATGACGGAGAAAATGATACTCTTTCAGTTTATGGCGAATTTTTTGATACGATTTCATCGGCATTTGGAAATTTAGATGACAACAATGATCACTATACAAATTCTTCGTGTTTTCTTAATCATAGCTACGGAAATATAAATGAAACCCAATTTATATGCAATTACTATGTAACTTATTATGCTTCAAGTAACTCATGGAATTGCACAGTAAAAGGAGCAGACTATTTAATAAATCATTCAGCATCAAACACAACATTCATAAACCCTTTAATGGCAATAGAACTTCCAAGCACCATTGATTATGGTCTTCTAGATACTTCAGTAATGTCAAATGAATCTGTTGTAAATATTACTAACAAAGGAAATGTGGTTGTAAACCTGACTTTGGAAGGGTATGCTGTTTCTCGAGGAGATAATCTCTCTATGAACTGTTCGGATGGGATGAATATTAGTGTAAACTTCCAAAAATATAATCTCACTTCATCGAATTCAGGCACGATGACTCTCGCCCAAGCCGAACAGGTTTATACTAATTTAAGTTCAATATTAACTGGAAAAACATTTAATCTCAACTATAGGCATTATGATCCTGCACCCTATATAGATGATACCAATGCCACCTTTTGGAGGATATACGTCCCAGATACAGTCAGCCTCACAAGTTGCTCTGGTAAATTAATCATCGGAGCAACACGAACATAAGTAATCTTTATATACCTCTAAAGTATCTTTTAAGTTACCCTAAAGTATCTGCAAGGTATTAAAAAAGATGTCAAAAAGTAACCAAAAAGTAACCAAAAAGGAAAAAGATGAATTTTTCAAAGGAAAGATTCCCGTAACGTTCAACGAAGAACAGATTAAACTAATTAACAGTTATACAGGAATATTAGGTAACACCAAAGCTGAAATTGTTAGAAATATTGTTATTAACTGGATTTTAAATAATGGAGGTAAACAATGAATAAAAAATTATTTTTATTATATATTTTATTTATAATGGGTTTCATATTTCAGATTACATCTGCACAAGAAGTAGTAGGGGTAAGTCCAGCATATTATCAATTTGAAAATGTTTTGCGTGGGGGCTATGCAGAACGCATATTCAGAATAAGCACAAATAGCGAAATCCCCTTAGAAGTTTCGATAGAGATGATAGGAGAAGTAGGTAGTTGGATTAAAATTCCATTTAACTCTTCAATCATATCTAAGGGGAGTTCATGGTCCCTTTTAGCTTCAGTAGAACCCCCAAATTACATTCCCAATGGAAATTACACCGGTTTTATAAGAATTAGCTCAAGGTCAACAGGTTCTTCATCAAGGGAAGGTCATGCTACGGGAGCAGTAATTTCAGTCTTGGATGTGGCAGTTACAGTGAGTATCACAGATATAGAAAATCTTCGATGCATTTCAAAAAATATAGAGGGATTTTCAACTGAAAAAGGAGAGGATTTAATATTTTCTGCAGACGTTTCCAATTTAGGGAATGTAAGAATTAAACCTCGAGTTAAGATAGACTTATGGGATCAGGAACAAATTAGTTTAATAGACACAAAAGAATTTGTCGGAAGCGAAGTTTTACCAACAAGAGAAGTAAAACAAATATTTAAGATACCCACAAAAAATATGGAAATTGGTCAATATTGGGCAGACATACAAATAATAGAATGTTCAGATTCATCTCTTCTAACCATAGATGTTTACACCCCTGGAACTTTAAGAGCACAAGGTTTGCTTAAAGACATAATAGCTCCCCCAATAGTGTTGGTAGAGGATACTACAACTATAGAAGCTATATTTGAGAATATAGGGGAAAAAATGGTAGAAGCCCGTTTCAAAGGTCATATTTTATTCAATGATAAAATAATTCAATTATTAGAAAGTGAGCCGTTAGAAGTTCCAATAAGTTCAAGTGCAAATTTTACATTTTTTTTCACTCCTGAAAGAGAGGGTAGATATGTAGTAGTTGGAAGGGTGTTATATGATAGTAAAAGAACTTTTGAATCGAGTAAAGTAATCGACGTAGTAACTAACGGGATTTCCTTATTAAAATATTTAGGATATGGAATCGCAATGATTATAATAATTTATCTTTATTTAAAAATTCGTCATGAAAGGAGGAAATTATTTGGATGATTAGATTAAGTATTCTCTCTTTGTCTATATTAATTCTACTTAGCGCAAGCACACTTGCAATGGGCACTGCTTCATTTGAATATAACACAAGTTCCGGAAACTCTCAAATTTCTTATTTGGCTACACCTATAGATTCACCAAATGCGATATTACAGGTAATAACAGAGCGACCAGTAGTTTGTAGATACAGCATAATACAAAATACGCCTTATGATTTAATGGAAGGGTCATTTGATCTAAACTTGGGAACACTTCATAAGAAAACTTTGTTAAATCTATTAGATGGAATCTATACTTTCTATATAGGGTGCAGAAACAATACAGATTTATCTAATACAATTTTATCTGCAAATTTCAATGTGGCAATTCCAGCAAGTGCGCAAATTACTCTTTCAGATAACCACCCTCTTAGAGCAGGGGTTTTTGAAGTGGTCTTGACAACTTCAAAAATAGTACAAGCAGTGCCATCATTATCTTATTCATTTAATGGAGTTAGTTTCAGTCCGCTCCCCTTATTCGGAGCAGGCACCTTATGGCGTGGTTATCTCATAGTTCCGGCATCAGTGGGAACTGCAGTAGGCTCTTTTTCATTCAGCGCATTAGATCTTGAAGGAAGACAAGGAAATCAAATAACAAGCGGGTCCTTATTTTTAGTAGACACCATAAAACCAGAAACAATAGTAAATTTTGAAGCAAATGGTCTTCAGAGCAGAATAGAATTAGATTGGCATTACAATAATATATTAAATGGAGTTAAATACTTCAAACTGTATCGTTCAGATAATCCATCCGTAGATTATTCTAATTATTATAAAGATGTAGAAATCCCCTCGACAAATTCTTTTATAGATACATCTGTAGACAAGGGAAAGACTTATTATTATAGGATGTCCGCAGTAGATGAAGCCGGAAACGAAGGAGATCTGTCAATAGAATCGTTTGCTACAGCCCTAATAGAAAATAATTCTAATTCTGGAGGACTGCCTGTACCCCTTCACGGATTAGTAGATGCAGTTATAAGGCAAGCAGAAATGGTGAGAGAAGATATAAATTCCATAAAAGATTCATTTTATTCAAAAGAGGGATTGGAAAAAGAGCTATTTTCCGACCTTATGCTATCCCGAGATATAGAAAGTGCATTATCCGAATTGAATGCTTTACAGAAAGATATTTCAAAATATAAATCTGAGTATATTACACAGACGGAACTTAATAAAAAACTAGATTCTGCAAATTTGAAGATTAGTTCAATAAAGAAAAAAGTCCCAGAAACAATAATTATCGGAGATTCTAAAGAGTTTAAACAGCAAATAAATTTAGATGATTTGAGGTCACTTGCAATATTTTCTAAAGAGGGAATATCTGAAGATGAAATAGAATACAGGTCTTCTAAATCTCTGGAAGCAATTAAATCTTCAGGGTTTGAGACTACACTAAAGTCTACAAATCTGGAAATAATTTATTTAGATGGTTCAAGAGCACATAGGGCCGTAATGAAAGAAAAAATAAGCTCTAATAATTTGGATGGTTCTAATTTTTCAATAGCAGAATCAATAGGTGAAGAAGTAATCTCTCATTCTTCAGAGATACTTCTTATTCATGGAGATTATAAATTAATTAAAGAAGATACGATTCTTTCATTTTCTTCAGATAAGAAAGAAATAATTTACATTCTTCCAAAAAATATTGATTTAAAGACAATCCCTAAAGTAAAAAGTATTCTTTGGTATGAGTCAGCATATATTCCCAAAAAATCCCTAATAAGCGGATATGCCACACTATACAATTTTGATGGAACTGATTTTAAAAAGTTTTTCTTGTTTGTTTTGGTAATTCTATTTTTGACAGGTTATTATTTTTATCTACGCTCTAATAGGTCTAGCACTAATGATTGTGTAAAATTTAAAGAGATGGTCTCAAAAATAAAAATTCATCTTAAGAACGGAGAAGTGAGTCTGGCTCGTAATAAATATAATGAATTATCTTCAATGTATAAATCTCTTCCAAAGAATATTCAAAAAGGAGTTTACGATGAAGTTCAATCAATATTATCAGAAATAAATTCCCGATGACTGAAAATATATTTAAGATAGCAAGAACTTCAGTAATTTTATTAGTTATCTCTATTTTGGTAATTATATCCTTCAACGTATCAGGAACAAACGGCAACCCCATCGCAGATTTAAAAGAAGGAAAAAATAACTTTATCTTTAATCAAAGTAACATAGATTTTACAGTAACGGATCTAATAGAATTGAATCCTTCAATAAGTATGGTTGTTTATTATGATTCTTCATTAAAAAAAGAAATAGCTCGATTGAATATATTTGGAGGCATAGGTAATAATTTCATAATCCATTCAGGAATAAATTATACCTTTTATGCGGAAGAGGATTTCATTTTGAAGGTACCTTCATGAAAATTAAAAAAATTTTGCAACGGCAGGGCATTCATTCATTAAAAATATTAGTTTACCTATTTTTTGCAATATTTCTTCATTCAATAGTCTCCGCAACTCCTTTCATAATAGGAATAGTTAATGATTCTCTTGATGGCACGCAAGCCGACGGACACACAATGATACTATGGAATCCATCAATAGGATTATCTGACAATGTAACTGATGTAATAGGTCTATCTGGAAATTCAGGAGCAAGTAATATATTTATGATAGACTGCGATTTGTTATCAAATGGTTGTTCAGTGGGAATAAATGTATCTCTAAAAGTAATCAATAATGGGGACGATTATATTACTCCTTTAATAAATTATACCATTACAGGAGAGGGTGTTCAGATGATCCAAGAGACACAATTAAACTCGCCCCCTAATATAACCTCTCTTCAAAGTCCCCTAGATTATGCGAATTTATCTATTCAAACAGTTTCATTTATTTGTAATGCTTCAGATATGGACTCAAATTTAGAAAGTGTAACCCTTTACGGGGACTGGGGAGTTTCAGGATGGCATGCAAATAAGACTAATTCGGCTACTGGAAACTTTTCAACAAACCAATTTAATTCAACTTTATCTGAAGGCCTATATACTTGGAGTTGCCTTGCAACAGATACTTTACAGATATCAAAAATACATGAACCTCAAACAATAGTTATAGACTTAAATTCTCCAATAATCTCTTCCTTTAGTCATAATTTCTCTCAAGAGATATGCGGGACATCTTCTACTGTAAGAGTAAGTTGCACAACTTATGATGTTTTGTCGAATGTGTCATCCGTGGTAATTTTGGCAGGGCAACCAAATGGGACTACTTTAAATTATTCTGGAACAAAAATACCTGGAGAGATATATTATGCAGACATACCTTTGACCGAGATTGGCAATTGGACATTCATATGTAACTCAACAGACTTTGCAGGTAATACAGCTATTAATAACAATTTATCTTTAGTAGCCCATTCAGTTGAAGCAGATTTAAAAATTAGTTCTCAAGATATTTCAATCAATCCTTCAAACCCCGTGGAAGGACAAATCGTTAAAATAAATTCAACAATTTATAATGAAGGTTGTACAGATGTAGATTCTTTTTTAACAGGTTTTTATGATGGAAATCCTCATTCAGGAGGTTTACAAATAGGAAATAATCAAACAGCTTCTTTGTTTGCACTATCCTCGGTTTTAGTTAATATTACATGGATTCCGGATATTGGTTCTCACCAATTATATGTTTTGGCAGATGTAGGAAATATAGCCTTAGAATTAAATGAATCAAATAATCTTGCAAATCTATTTTTTAGCCTTTATTCATGGCATACCTTTTATGGAAATATATCTATAGAAAGGATTCTTGCAAGCTCAAATCTGTTCAACATGTCTCTATGGTTAAATAATTCTCTTTTTTCGGGAAACATCTATGTTGCAGATGTGGAAAGTGAAGTCTCTTGGGCAAGTTTAAAACCATTTGGAAAAAATATCAGTGAATCAAACACAACAAATGATTTTGTAGATATAGATACAATATTTTCGATGAACTCTTTCAATGATTCAATCTCAAATATTTTTACTTTAGATGGTTCTATCGCGAGAAATATTTCTCAATTTACCATTCAAGGAACCTCAGTGGAAAGCGTACCTATAATTCCTTCAACAAATACGACATCTTTTATAACTGGGATATTATGGGATAGTTCAGATGATTTATTAGACGGCGAATTTAGCCAGGATGACGAAGAAGATATTATTTTTGTATCTAAAGTTAATCACTCAACAGAAGGAGCTTATGGAGTTTACGATTATGAAATTCGTGTGCCTGCAAGATTAAGAGAGTATAAAGGTCCAAATTTAGAAGAAGTTTATTTTTACTTTGACCTTACTTAGACCCCATTTTTTCTTGTGTCTTGCCTAATTTTCGCCTAATTTTCACCAATAAAAAGCGTAGTGGTTTAATTATAATCATTAAGGGATATATTGCTACAAAATAAAACTTTTTGAATGAGCTAAACAGTCTCTTCAAGGTAACTCTCAAGCTAATTTTGAATACATAAAATTCTCTTTTCCAAATAAGCTTTATGCGTTTAGAGTAATAGGCAGGACCAGAATAATAAAACCGATTAATAAAATTGATAAGATTGAGTTTAAATTTGAAAATAGATACTTTACCCCTTATCTTGATCTTATCAAAATCCGAGAGCCCTCTTACGGCAGGGTCAGCCTTGTAAATTTTTTTTGAATTTTCTTTTTCATATTTTTTTTTAGGTTTTTTTTGAACCTTTCTAAAAAATTCTTTCATTCTAGAGTTATACTTCTCTCGAGCATCTCTTATATTCGCTTTATAATCTCTTTCACTTTCTCTAGAGTTCTGTTTAGAATCGAGGAATTTATTTTCAACAGATTTGATATTTTTTTTGTATTCCTCTTCAATATCTTCAAAATCCATATTAATATCTACAATAACACTGACATTTGTTACACTGTCCAGAAATTTCAGAGAATTTTATTCCCTTTAAACTTCCTTCAGAAGACTCACATTCTGCGACACAGGCATTTTTACACGAACCCTCATCCGATATTGTATGAATTACCCTTCCAGTCACAGGACCACATATATCTTCAATTTCAATTTCATGAATCTCTCTTAATAGAAGCGATGATGGGTTTCCTAAAAATCCATTTTCAATAAGAAGCTGTCCAAAAAGCAAAAACAATACAATCAAAATAATTACCATAATTATCTTTCTCCATCTAAAATTCATCAAACAATACGATATCAGAGATATATAAATTTTCTTAGTCTGTCGAGGACTGTTTTTGATCCTCCGAAGAGGCATTTTCAGAAGCACGACTAAGAGACTTTTCATAAATATTCATCAGTTCCGAAAGCATTTGCTTAAGCTCTTTCTCTTGATTTCTTATTTTCTCCTCTTTGGATATAAGGTCAAAATAAGATTCCTGCCAATCTTTTTCAAGAGAAGTGAGTTCTTGACTTTTTACAAGAAGTTTTTGTTTAAGGTCTTTTCCAGCATTCTTAAGAAAAACTTGAGGTCTTTGTCCTTCCCAATATCCCTTCATTTGATGAACTATGTCTCCAGATAGAATTTTATTTTTATAGTCTACACTAAGCTTGCTACTATCAATTTCACTAGTCAAATCATTTATCAAATCTTTAAAGAATCCCTTTTCATCACCAACTTCTTGGTCAAGAATTACTGCACTTTTTGTCTTAGAAACAGTGATACTATCCTGCAAATCCATAGAATCAACAGGTAGTTGTTTATACCTTAAATGAGAACTGCTCTCTTGCACAATTTTTGGCTTAACAAGAGGTTTAACAATTTTTTCACCAGGAAAATCAGATTGTCTTTCAAACAAAGGGTTATATCCCAACCCCGAATTTTGTTCAGAATGAATCTCTTTTGAAAACTGTCCTATTTTAGAAGAAAAACCTAAAGGAGGCAATTCTGCAGGCACATCCCGCTTTCTGAAAACATTAAACAATCCCATCTTTCAAAAAGCATATGATTAATTATATATAAATCTTTTGTATACTTTTAATAAAGAAACCAATTTTATCGTTATAAAAGTCTATTTAATTGATTTGTGTTATGTTTATAATCTCTTTTGTTTTCAACATCTTTATTAAGTTAAAGTAATGCTCTTATAAATGAACAGATTTCAATCCTATAGCTCTCATTTTTTATATTTAAACGAATTAAAAAAAGAAAAAAAAGAAAAGCTCTGGAGAAAGGTTTCACTCACAATTTTTATAATAAGTCTTTTTACTTTGCTTCTCGTTTATGCCCTACATTTCACAGAAATTACTGGTCTTGCAACTTATATAAATAGTGGTGCAGGATATATAACTGAAACAAGAATTCATACGAAAATTCCCGTTTCAGAATGGGGAGGGTTTTACGGATTCGCATTAAGTGTATCAGGAGTAACGGAACAGTTTTATGAAGATCTAGATAGTGGAACTGTTACTCGTTCAGATGTTTTTTTTGATTGTCTTCAACAGGATGCTGTTGGAGGTCCAGAATTATACGCTTCAACATCTTCTTCTTTGGATTTTTCATCTGTAACTCCTGCGAATCTTTCTGCAATAGACTCTTTAATAGGCTGTTCTGGTAGAGTGTACTGTGCCAATCAGACATTTACTTCAAATACTAGCATAATGGTCGGCTCAACAAATATCACAGGAGTTCCTTCAACAAATACTTATAGATATGATGGAAGTCAAAATACTTTTAGAATAGGAGCAGTCAATGTTTCTGGAAATCTCGCATTTGTAGCAAGTGTAGGAAGCATACAAAAAGGTTTTAGTGAAAATGTTACTGTAAACTATCAGATGCTCCTTCCAACGCCTGCAAATACGACGCAAAGATATTATTTTTTTGCGGATCCCAATGATGAATGCCCATCAGGAGGTGTAGGCAATTCAATAAATTCTACATTATCTGGTTATATCTTTGACAGTAGTAGTTCAGCAGTCTCAAATGCAACAGTAAATGTTGTGGGGACAATAGTAAATTCTAACTCTTCTGGGTTTTATAATATTTCATTTGAGGTTCTTCCAGGAACTTATAATGTCATAGTTCAAAAAACAAACTATAGAGTAACAGTGGGAAACGTAACTGTAACATTCAGCAATGCTACAACCTATAAAAACTTTACATTATATGAGGAGATTACTGGTTCTCTGATTACCTCAAATATATCAGGTTTAGTTAAAGATTCAAATGGCACATCCATATCTAATGCAAACATATCAATAGGAAATACTTCAACATCCTCATCTTCTAATGGGGCGTATTCTTTAAGCACAACCTTACCAGCAGGAACTCACCCAATAATCGCATTCAAAACTAATTATGATAACTATTATGCTTATCTTGTTGTTAATTCTTCAAACAGTCAAATAAATCACAATATTACCTTAATATCTAGCAATCTTAATACATTTTCCTCAGGACCTTATGCAACCAGAGAAGATAACAAGCATAAAGAATACGATAAAGCAAAACAGTCAGCCGAGGAAGCAGGGCAAGACTATTGGGTGTCTACAAAAGAAATAAGGTTGCAAATAAGAAAAAATACTTTTGTCGAGCAAACAATAAGCCTGTATAATTTCAAAGCAGAAACTATGACTGTTACATCTTCAGTTTCTCCAGAATTAAAAGATATTTTAGAACTTGAAAAAACTTCTTTATCCATTCCATCAGAATCAAGTGATGATCTTATTGTTAGAATCTATGGTACCGAAGAATTAGGAACTTATGAAGGTTCAATAAGTTTAGGAGGAAGTATAGAGCAAACAATTCCAGTATATATAGAAATAGTAGATAATAGAATTCCAATAGAGGCGATGTTCCTGGACATAGAACTATCTAGAGACACTGTATCTCCAGGAGACAGTGTAAAATATAGGGTTACAATGCAGAATCTTTTAGTAAGTGAGAGATATCAGGTTTCTCTTGATAGATCTCTCGTAGATGAATCAGGAAAAATAATTGCAAGTAATGAAGAAGAAATTGTCGAACTTAAAAATTCTCTCACTCTTACGGGAAATATTAAAGTTCCCTCAGAAACTCCTGAAGGAAATTATCTAATGAAAGTACGTGCAAAGTTTCTCGAATATTCTCAAGATGTAGAAGTTCCATTAAAAATAACGATACCTCTTTACCTAAACTCTTTTTTCGGAATTCCCATTTGGGCGATTTTAGCAACAATTTCAGGAATAAGCTTTTTTATGTTTAATTTATTTTTGTATAAACATTATTCAAATAAAAAGAAAAGATACCATATAGAATTAAATTACAATCTTCTTCCCAAAGAAGGACCTCGTTCAATAAAACTAGGTAAAATTGCAGAAAAACAATTGCCTGCGTATTATGATTTGGATATGCTTACCACACATTCGATAATCGCAGGAGCAACAGGAGGAGGTAAAAGTATTGCCGCACAAGTTCTTATAGAAGA
>ERZ1292623.2943-Hain-H51-01um-R1-2943-length-14860-cov-6_pt1 | contig 14860 bp, 21 predicted proteins | sample MGYA00564398_ERZ1292623 | MGnify/ENA primary metagenome ERZ1292623 (study PRJEB36523, sample SAMEA6512633) | groundwater metagenome | collected 2019-01-07 | study: AquaDiva: Metagenomics assemblies of 32 groundwater samples
AGAGCTTGAGGCCGAACTTGCTGAGGACAAAGCTGCTGAAGTTGCCGCGGTTAGCGCACTGGGTGAAGAAGCTCCCGTCGTCGAGGGTGAGGCCACTGCTGAAGGCGAAACTCCCGCCGAAGGCGACAAACCTGCCACTACCGAACCCACCGCCGAAAAACCCGAGTAATTTCTTGAATTAACCACCATACAAAGGTAGAATATCTTCAGTATCTCGGAGGTTTTTATGAATTCAGAGACTGTTCCTTCCACGCTGGCCTGTATTGTGATAGTCGTGCTTGTGACGCTGGCGATCATTTTCTGGCAAATAGCTACGGCCAAGACGAATCAAGAGATCTACTCCTCAGACCGTTTTGCACGTATGACCGTTATCCTCATCTCGATTCTCACGGCAACTCTGGGTTGGAATATCTATCGCGAGGCGGGTGCCATTGCTACAGGAGCTACACTCGGAGCTTTCCTGGCAATCTGGACTGTTATTAGTGCGTACCAAGTTCGCGTCAAACGATTAGGACGGCCAAAGCCCAAATAGGTACTCCAACCAACCGCCGCTAGGCTTCCCAAGTCTAGCGGATTTTTTGAGCCACCTCCGGGATTCGAACCCGGTGCCTCATCTTTACGAAAGATGCGCTCTGCCAAATGAGCTAAGGTGGCGACTTCTAGTATTTTACCCTAAAATGTGTTTATTCTTCGCGGGAACGCATCGGCTGGTAAGCCGTGGATGAGAGCAGTCGTCTAAAAACGGCGCTCCAAGCGAAGAAGAAGTTACGACGGGCGGAAGCCCGGGGAGCTTCATTTCAGGGCTTTGCGGAAAGAGAGTAGGGTCAATGTCACAAGCACCACAAACATCCCACCTGCGGCATAGAAGCCATAGACTATATCTGGGCTCCCCCAGCCGTGAAGAACTAAGGCTCTAATTCCCTCAATTATATATGTAACGGGGTTGTAGTCAGTTATTTTGGCAAAAGTTGAGGGCAAAAGATCGCGCGGCGATTGTGAAGTTGTAAGATAAAGTAACGGAAAAACAAGGATGAACAGCGATTGGACTAGCCGAGCATTTTGCGATCGAAGGGCGCTGATCATCCCAATACAGCTCCAAGCCATCGCAAAAATAGTCAAAATAGCAAAAATTGCCAGTACACCCAGGAAGCCGGACTGAATCTTTACTCCCCACATCAAAAGCAGGATCAGCATAATGATCCCTTGGCCCAGTGATTGAACGGCGATTTCAGTGAGTTTTGCCAAAACTATCGCTAAGCGATTAATCGGCATAATGATTAATTTTTTGAAATAACCGCTTTGAATGTCTTGAACGAGCTCAATGCCGGCGTTGCCAGCCGAGAAGAAAATTGCGGTGAATATTGCCACCGGGGCAATAAAATCTTTGTACGATACGTCTGGGAAACCTGGCACTTGGGCTAAAGCAGAAAGCGACAACGAGTTAACGGCGAAAAAGAAAATCGGCATGAAAAACGGCGGTAGTAGCGCCAATAACGGTCGCCAGATAAGTTTTATGTTGCGAATCGAAAGATAGTACCAGTCGGAGAAAAATGTATTCATAGTCACCCTCTTTGCCTCGATCTAGAGAATGGGTCGGGGGCGTTAGCATTAACCTCTTCTTGTCCCAAGGTGTTGCCAGTAGTTTTCAAGAATACTTCTTCCATGTTTTTTGCGCTATGCTTTTTCATCAATTCGGCTGGCGAGCCCTCGGTGACGATTTTGCCCTTATCCATGATTTCAATTCGATCACAAAGCTCTTGTGCCTCATCCATAAAGTGAGTCGTTAAGAAAATTGTCATGCCCTGTTTGTTAAGTTCACGCAGATGCCCCCAGATTAACTGACGGGCATGCGGATCGAGACCCTGTGTTGGCTCGTCTAGAAAAAGAATCTTTGGTTTATGAATAAGTGATAATGCTAGGTCGAAACGTCGTCGCATACCACCAGAGTAAGTCGAGGTGAACTTGTCGGCGACTTTTTCTAACTCAACGAGCTTTAAAAGCTTAGCGATTTGGGCATCAATTTCGATTTTTGGCATATGGTAGAGCCGGCCATGAAGTTGCATCATCTCGCGAGCGGTAGCAACTTCATCCAAACCCACCTCTTGCATCGCAAAACCAACTTTTTTGTAGATTTCGTCGGGACTGTCTTCTAGGACGACGCCGTCGATCTTGATTGAACCAGAAGTCTTTTTTACTAAATTGACCAGCATATTGATAGTAGTTGTCTTACCGGCACCGTTAGGGCCTAAGAATCCATAAAACTCACCTTCTCTAACGTTAAAGGAAATACCCTTAACTGCCTCCGTACCACCAGGATAGGTTTTAGTTAAGTTTTTTACTTCAATAATGTTAGAACTTTTTGAAACCATATTTTCCCAGTTTAGTCATCACGGGGCATATTGTAAAGGCTCACTTACACCTGTATTTTGCCACTTTTGTTAAAAATTTTGCATCAATGTGCTTGTAGGTCGTAACTTCTACCAATGACCGCCTACAAGGAGAGGTGTAGGTTGTGGTCATGATGATGTTTTGGGTAATCGACAAGAAAGGATCGGTTGGGTACCAGAGACACATCGGTGCGCATCCTACTTGAGAACGCACCGGTTAAATATAGTTCCACCTCAACTCTAGCAAAGCACCCCGGATAGTCTCCGGGGGTTTTGCTACCGCAAAACCCCCATCGACGCTCCCTGCGCTACGCTTGTGAGTAGGTCCGGGGTCTTTGCTTAGAGGCTCTTTTTTACTTGAGCGGGTGAGGAGAATCTTCGCATTTGCTCAGTTCCCGTCTCCTACTCAACTACGTTGAGCGGAAGACGGGAATCGAACCCGCGACTTATCCTTGGGAAGGACACGTCTTGCCATTAGACTACTCCCGCAATTTGTAGCTCTGCTACTTTACAACAACCGGTCTCAAGCGTAAACTAGGGGCGTACTACGGTACAGATCGCTCTTTTATAGAGCAAGGCGGTGACAAAATGAAAGATCTCCCACTTGGGACGGTCTCGCTCAAGGGCAGATTGCTTTTGGGTGTCATCAACGACGACCTGATCGAACGCTGGAAAGCCATTGGCGAGTTGGAGACGGATTTCGACTTCGCTCCAGTGGTTGCCTTCAGCAATGCTGATGGTCACGACTACACTGACCTCGCTAAGACGATCGGCTTGAATGAAGCGATCGTCTGTCATCGAGCGAGCGCGGATCTGCGCAATGCGACTCACCCAGCTGATTTCGTTAGAATATGTCATCAGTTAGGGCTGAATCCACAACGCAGCCGCATCTTCATCAGTCCTGACGGTTCGGATTGCGCCAAATTAGTTGGCCGTCTAACCAAAGAGGACGCAATCGAGCTCGGTTCGTTTAGCTACGACGGCAACTTGACTGTCGAGCTTCACGAGTCCTACCAGTGCATGGAGGCAAAAGAAAATGCGTCAAACAAGAAGGGAAAGGGAGCATACGCTGCCTGAACCTGAACCAAAACCCAAGAAGCGCGACTGTAACGATCGCGCTTCTTCTCGTTTCAATTTTAGTTTAGAGTGGAATTATGGAGGGAAAGAAGGTCGTTTGCTTTGAAGTCGAGCCGTGGGAGCAGGAATTTCTGAAAGATAAGCTTCAACACAAGGTTGAGCTAGAGTTTTTTAATCACCGCCTCACTTACGACAATATGCACGAGGCGGCTTCGGCCAACTATATCGTTTCCTTTATCTACTCCGACCTGTCGCATCAAGTCTTAACTCATCTGCCGAAAGTTAAGGGCATTGCCACGATGTCGGTCGGCGTTGACCATATCGATTTGGCTGAAACGGCCAAGCGCGATATCGTCGTTAGCAACGTGCCGGCCTACGGTCCAAATACCGTTGCCGAGCACACGATAGCACTTCTGTTAGCTATGTCGCGCAAGATAGTTGAATCGGTCGAACGAACGCGCGATGGTATCTATGAATACGCTGGCCTCTCGGGTTGGGATCTCGCCGGAAAGACGCTGGCAGTTATTGGTACAGGCAAGATTGGCGCCCATGTTGCCCAAATTGCTCACGGATTGGATATGAAACTAATCGGTTTCGATCCCCATCCAAATACAGAGTTAACTGAGAATTTTGGGCTGGAGTATATGCCATTACCCGAAGCGCTTGGCAATGCCGATGTTATTACAGTCCACGTACCACTAACCCCAGAGAGTAAGCATATGTTAACAACCGAGCAATTCAAGAAGATGAAGAAAGGTGTCGTTATCCTAAATACCGCTCGAGGAGGTTTGATCGACGCAGATGCGTTGCTAGCGGCTCTAAATGACGGCACAGTTAGCCAGGCCGGTATCGACGTTCTTGAGGATGAGGGTCTCCTTAAAGAAGAAAAGGAGTTCTTCTCGCCATATTTCAAACTTAAGGACTACCAGATGGCGATGGCCGATCACGCCCTAATGCGTCATCCAAGGGTCTTACTAACACCTCATAACGCTTTTAACAGTAAGGAATCCATGCGCAATATCCTCAACACCACGGTCGAAAATGTTGAAGGGATGGTTTCTGGTGATCCGGTAAATGTTGTAGAAAAACGATGATAGCGAGCGGCGTAGTCCACGAGCTTTCTGAGTTTTGCGGAGCAAAACGATGATAGCGAACAATTTATCAAGTTGTGAGCTTTCTGAGCGAATCAGAGATTCGCGATGATATTTATTGCCGCTGATCATGCCGGCTTTGACCTAAAAGAAAAAATTTGCCACAAGTTAGCCGAAAGGAAAGTTGCTTTTGAGGATTTCGGGACTTTTTCTAGAGAACCCGATGACTATCCAGGCGTCGCTAAACAACTATCTAAAGCTGTCTTAAAGCACGATGGCAAAGGGATATTAATCTGTGGTTCAGGTGAGGGGATGGCGATAGTTGCTAATCGTTTTAAAGGTATTAGGGCGGCCGTTTTATGGGACGCACGAGTAACTGTTGAAGCTCGTGAAGATAATGACATAAATGTCATTTCTCTACCAGCTCGTTTTATCGGTGTAGATACTGCTTGGGAGATCGTCTCTGCGTTCTTGTCGACTAGCTTTAGTTACGCCGATCGTCACAAAAGACGTATAAAACAAATTGATTCATGAGATCAAAAAATTTTGTTATACCGGCTTGTTTAGTAACGACAAAAGGAGAATTTACAAAGCATGTTGAATTTGCTCGAAAAGTGGGCAACTCACTCCATGTTGATATTGTCGACCCTAATTTTGTTGAAGGAAACTCTTTGCCTGTTGAAGACTGGCCACTAGTAGACATTGAATATTGCGAAGCTCACCTGATGGTAAATGAACCACTACCGTACTTGTCTAAAGCAAAAGCGAAAGGTGTTACACGAGCAATTATTCATATTGAATCCACCTTTGACTTAGATGAGTTAGTCACAGAAGCACGAGTCAACGATATACTACTTGGTTTTGCTGTTAGTCCGGAGACAGATCTAACAACATTACGCCGCTTTTTTTCTGTCAGTCCGTACATTCAAGTAATGGGAATACATCCAGGGAGAACGGGTCAATCTCAGCTATCAAATACGTCTCTTGCGGTGTCGTACCTACATAAGCAGCCTTACCGCCTTACAATTACAGTTGACGGAGGTGTGAATTTGGAGAATATAGTTGAGCTTAAACAAGCGGGGGCAGATTTTGTGATTGCTACTACAGCAATCTACGAAGAAGGTGACTGGAAAGAGAACTACAATGAACTTTTAAAAAGGGCATCCGAATGACAATAAAACAGCTCGAACTACAAGCCAACCAAATTCGCCAAGATATTATAAGGATGCTTCTTGAGGCTGGTTCGGGTCATTCGGCCGGACCGCTTGGCATGGCAGATATTTTTACTGCCCTCTACTTTGATGCATTGAACATTGATCCGAAAAAACCAACTTGGCCTGATCGTGATCGATTGGTACTGTCTTGTGGCCATATCTGCCCGGTGCTTTACGCCACACTAGCTCACCGTGGTTACTTTCCCGTTGAAGAGTTAATGACGCTCCGGAAATTCGGAACTCGTCTACACGGTCACCCACATAATCTAGAGTTACCTGGAGTCGAGAACTCTTCTGGTCCGTTAGGACAAGGCTTAAGTCAGGCAATCGGCATGGCATTAGCTGCGAAACTTGATAGTAAAAAATGGAGGACATACGCAGTTTTGTCTGATGCCGAACATGATGAAGGGCAGACATGGGAAGCAATAATGTTTGCCGGTAAAAACGAACTTCATAACTTAACCGCAGTAATAGACCGCAATAATATTCAGATTGATGGTTTTACAGAAGATGTTATGCCTCTAGAACCGCTTGCAGATAAATACCGCTCATTTAATTGGCACGTCTTAGAAATAGATGGCCATAACTTTGAAGATATTATTGCTGCGTTCCGTCACGCCAAGGCAGTTTTTGAAAAACCCACAGTTATTATTGCTCATACAATTCCAGGTAAGGGTGTGGACTTTATGGAGCAGGATTACCACTGGCACGGTAAAGTGCCGAAATCTGATGAGGCCAAACTTGCACTGAAGGAACTTCGAACATTGCGAGGCAAGATAACAAGCGAACATGAGTAGGATAGGCAGACGAGTAAAAACATTTCACGACCACTCGGCCGCTCCAGCGGCGGCCTCGTTTAAATTCTCGGCAATTTTCCTCTCGACAAGCTCGAGGAACCGAGCAAATTGCCTGCGTATGTCGCGAAATATTTCCACTCGTCCTGCGGAGAGAGAAAGATGAAGTATTTAGTTCCTCTTCATCACGATAGCTTCGAAGAGATCCCACCACGGGATGGTTTTGGGCAGGGTTTACTTGAGTTGGGTAAAACCAATCCTGACGTTGTCGCCCTCTGCGGGGACCTAGTTGAGAGTATACGAGTACAGGCATTCGCTGAGGCTTACCCGGAGAGGTACTTTGAGATGGGTGTAGCGGAACAGAATATGGCCGGTGTTGCTGCCGGGTTAGCTCTTTCTGGAAAAATACCGTTCATATCTTCTTATGCAGTTTTTTCGCCTGGTCGTAATTGGGATCAAATCCGAGTTGCCATATGTTACTCAAAAGCAAATGTGAAAATTGTTGGTGCTCACGCTGGTATATCGGTGGGACCTGATGGTGCAACGCATCAAGCATTGGAAGATGTTGCTATAACTAGAGTGCTTCCAAACATGATCGTTGTTGTACCGACTGATTCAATTGAGGCACGAAAAGCAACTATCGCAATTTCTAAACATGTTGGTCCAAGTTACATACGTTTTGGAAGAGAAAAAACTCCGGTAATCACAAAAGAAGATACTCCGTTTGAATTAGGAAGGGCTCTACATATCGTAGCCGGAGAAGACGTAACTATTATTGCCAACGGCCAGATGGTATATCGAGCAATGATGGCAGCCAAAGAGCTAGAAGGCAAAATCTCCGTTGCTGTTATTAATATGCATACCGTTAAACCGATAGACGCCAAGGCGATAATAGACGCTGCGAAGGAAACGGGGGCGATTGTCACTGCCGAAGAGCATCAAATTATCGGTGGACTCGGCTCGGCCGTTGCTGAAGTACTTGCTGATCATCATCCCGTACCAATGGAGCGAATTGGGATTTTGGATACCTTTGGCGAATCCGGACAACCCAATGAGCTAATGGAGCACTACCACTTGGGCATCAGTGACGTTGTCCACGCCGTTGAGCGAGTACTAAGGGGAAAAAATGCTAGTTAATTTAAGTCATATTCTCGCTAAAGCTGATCGGGAAAAATACGCTATTGGCGGTTTTAATATGACAACACTCGAGTCTGCCATGGCAATAATTGAAGCTGGTGAGCAGGAAAAGTCACCTATTATCTTACAGATTTCCGAAAAGACGATTGATTATATGGGACTAGATTTGGCTTTTGCGATTGCTAAAACTTTGGCAGATGGTGCCTCGATTCCCGTGGCGATTCACTTCGATCACGGTCGCAATTTCGAACTCGTTCAGAAAGCGGCTGACATTGGTTTCAGTTCGGTCATGCTCGACGTTTCAAAAATGGAAAAAAATGAACGTATTCCTTTTGTGAAAGAATTTACCACTCGAGCCCATCACCGAAAAATTACTGTTGAAGCCGAGGAGGATCAGATTGGAGGGAGAGAAGATTACGTAGATGGGAATCGCGGTCATTTCACCGACCCAAAACGCACCGCCCAATTTGTCAGAGAAACTGATGTCGACTGTTTCGCCGTTTCAATAGGATCTACACACGGCAAGCCCCTGCCCAACGAAGAGCTAGATTTAGACTTGCTCAAAGAAATAAATAAAGCAGTAGAGGTGCCATTGGTGCTACACGGCGCTTCAAGTACGGATGGAAAAGTAATAGAAGAAGCAATCTCTCTTGGTATTTGTAAAATTAATATTGATACGGATCTGCGTTTGGCGTTTACCCGCGAATTGCGTCGAACGCTCAAAGACCCAGATATCTACGATCCACGCGAAGAGATGAAACCATCTCGCGATGAGATACGAGAAGAAGTCATCAAACACATCCGCCTCTTCGGCTCTAGCGATAAGGCCTAATTCGCAATTCCGACCTTTGTTTCGAGTCTCTCAACCCTTGTTTCAAGCTCTTTGTCCTTGACGTCAAAAACTCCTATCACCATATTAATATCTTTCTTGATCTCGGAGATGTCGCGTTTGATAATCTTGAGGTCCTTTTTTATGGGGGCTAGCTCATTACCAACAATCCCTCGAACAATTGCCGGAGTCTGCTCGGAAATCTCCTTACGAATAATTGCCGGAGTCTGCTCGGAAATCTCCTCGCGAATAATTGTCCTGATTTGTTGCAAATCAGATTTTTCAAGCATTTCTATCACCATAGTAACTTAAATTTTGTTCGTCAATGACAAAATATCTGTCAAACCATAACCCCACCTGCGGGGTGGGATATGGTTTAGGTTTGTAAAAATGAGTATAAAAAAGCCCCGGGCGCGATCTGCATTCGCCGGTGGGCGAAAAGCAGTGCGCTCGGGAGCCAGGAATCTAAAAATCATTGATGCTCCTTGAAGTAGGAGACGGCGGCGAAGGTGAGGGAAAGGACGATGACCGCCCACATCCATCGTTTAAGAATCACCGCATTGCGATCGTGCTCTGATCTAAGGAACCAAAGGGCCCAAGCGGGGATCAGGCCAATCGTTACGAACAGTAGGGTATCCATCATTTTTTATCCTTACGCCGTTGGGTTCGATTTCTCACACCCAAACGTTGTGGGTGGATTGTACCACTAAATCCGAAGAAAGTCAAGGGTTTTGCGGGTAATATTCAGGCGTGGTATGGTAGGTATATACTCATGCAAAGCATTCGTTTTCTCACCTTGAGGGCTTCGAAATGAACATCGCCATTAATGGTTTTGGGCGGATTGGGCGAACAGCGGCAAAGATTTTATTAGAGAAAAAAGACGCGAAGCTGGTGGCAGTTAATGACCTGACTGACGACGCCACGCTAGCACACTTATTCAAGTACGATTCAAATTACGGTATCTGGCCAGGCGAAGTCTCGGCCGATCCGGATGGTGAGCATCTGATTTTCAACGACGTCAAAGTTCCAAGCTTCGCCGAAAAAGACCCAACCAAATTGCCGTGGAAAGAACTAGAAGTTGATGTCGTTTTAGAGTGCACCGGATTTTTCACCGAGAAAGTACAGGCGATGGGGCACATTACGGCCGGTGCTAAACGGGTGATAATCTCGGCCCCACCGAAGGGTTCGATGGCAACACACATTATTTCGGTCAATGAGGGTGACATCAAAAGCGATGACCCGATTATCTCCAACGCCTCTTGCACCACCAACTGCATCACGCCGGTAGTCGCCGTAATCAATCGCGAGTTCGGGGTATTAAAAGCGATGATGACGACGATTCACTCCTACACTGCCGATCAAAACTTGCAAGATGGGCCGCACAAAGATCTGCGTCGAGCCAGAAACGCGGCGGAGAATATAGTCCCCACCACCACCGGCGCGGCGGTCTCCACCACCGAAGTTATTCCCGAACTCAAGGGCTTGTTTGACGGTCTTGCAATCCGTGTCCCTACCCCAGTTGGCTCGCTTTCCGATATCACTTTTATCGTTAAAAAGAAAACAACCGTAGAAGAAGTAAACGAGGTACTTAAGGGTGCTAGCACTGAGCCACGCTTCAAAGGAATCCTAGAGTATACCGAAGCGCCACTGGTATCTCATGACATCATAGGTAATCCAGCTTCCGCAATTGTTGACTCCGCACTTACTAAGGTAATAGACGGGGATATGGTTAAGGTTGTCGCCTGGTACGATAACGAATACGGTTACTCTTGCCGCTTGGTAGAATTAGCCATCCTTGCCGGAAAGTAAGATGAAAGAGACTACTTATAAAGGAGCAACAATTACAGCATTAGGTCACGACGGCTTTCGGGTGGATGTGGCCGAACCACAAATAAGTTTTGCTTTTGATCCTTATGATATTAATGGCGAAAATCCCCCTGTAAATTTTGTTTTCGTGTCCCATCCGCATTTTGATCACTGCGATATCTCCTCAATCCGAAAACTACTTGGACGAAAATCCAGAATTATTGCGCCAAGTTGCTGTAAAAACGAATTACAGGAATTTATCGATCAACTTGATCTTTACGAAGGAACGGAAAAAGTGGCGACAAATTCACTAACCTACTGGACAATTCCCGCTTACAATGTGGATAAATTCCGAACTCCTAACGAAGTCTTTCACCCTAGAGAATTAGGTGGGGTTGGCTTTGTAGTTGAGATTCCCATCGAAGGATCGAAGAATCTTCGCTTTTATCACGCTGGCGACACAGATTTGGTACCGGAAATGGAAGAAGTTAAAAAAATTGACGTAGCGTTTCTACCAATTTCCGGAACATTTGTCATGACTCTAGACGAAGCCATTAAAGCGACGGAATTGATCGAACCAGATTTAGCGATTCCGATGCACTACGGCAAGATTCTTGGGTCGGTAGCTGAAGCTAACCGCTTCCAGAATTTACTCCACGACAAAACCAACGTTGCAGTTCTCTCAACCGAAAGTATTTGACTGGACTCGGTAACCAAAAAGGACTAATATTGGCTGTAATGAAATCTATCTATGCAGATTATGCTGCATCTACGCCAACTGACCCAAGGGTAGCCAAAGCCATGGAGCCGTATATGACGGAGATTTTTGGAAACCCCTCGAGTATCCATAGCTTCGGTCGCGCAGCAAGTATTGCCGTAGGTGATGCGACTAAAGTAATTTCCAGATTTCTCAGCTGCAGGGAAGAAGAGATCTTTTATACAAGCTGTGGAACCGAAAGTAATAACCTTGCTGTTATAGGTGTCACAAAAGCCAATAAGGAGCGGGGACGACATATCATCACCTCTGCAATCGAGCATCCTAGTATAATGCATGCCTGTAGGGCGCTCGAAAAAGATGGTTGGGAAGTCACGTACTTACCGGTTACAAAGGAGGGCTTAGTTGAAGTCAAGTCACTTGAGAAAGCCCTGAAAAAAGAGACAGTTTTAGTTTCTATCCACCTGGCTAACTCAGAAGTTGGCGTAATCCAAGACATTGCCAATCTCGCTAGGATATCTAACAAGCACGGTGCCCTTTTCCACACAGATGCTTGTCAAGCAGCAGCGTATATAAGTCTTAACGTTAAAACTCTAGGCGTGGATCTACTTACTTTGAACGGCTCAAAAATGTATGGACCTAAGGGGGTCGCCGTACTTTACGTTCGAGAAGGTGTGAATATCTCGCCAATTTTTTATGGGGGTAGCCAGCAACAATCACTCCGGAGCGGTACCGAAAACGTTCCGGGTATTGTTGGGATTGCAGAAGCGTGTAAAATTGCCAAAACCCAACGAGAAGCTGACAGCAAAACAATCGGTGCTCTTCGCGATAATCTTCAGAACCAGCTCGAAATAATTAGAGGAGTGAAGATCAATTGTGCGAAATCACAACGGCTTCCAAATCATCTTTCGGTTACGCTCAATGAAGTCAAGGCGACAAATCTTGTTGAGGTTTTCGACCGGCAGGGGATTGCCGTTTCTAGTGGTTCGGCCTGTAGCTCCAAATCTTTAACTGATTCGAATATCTTGCAAGCCATCGACCTGACAAGCGAGCAAATTCATAAAACTATTCGAATTAGCCTTGGACGTACTACGTCTGGAACGGACATTCTTACAATTGCCAAAACTGCCGCAAGCGTATAATCGTTAATAAAACAAGGAGGAAGATGTACGAAGCAAAAAAGTTTAGCAGTATTAAAGAATTGAACGGCATTAGTGAGCGGACGATGACAGAGCATTACAAGCTCTACGAAAGTTACGTAAAGAAATTCAACGAGATTGAGGAGAAGCTGAAAACGGTTGATCTGGATTCAGGCAATCCGACGTACAGCGACATTCGCTCGTTGAAAGTAGAGTTGGCTTTTGCCTTAAACGGAGTAAGAAATCACGAAGTCTACTTTGGGCACTTGGCGTCTCCGCCAGCTGGCGGAGGTGGTCAGCCGTCCGGAAAATTGCTGGAACAAATTGAAAAAGACTTTGGTTCGTTTAAATCCTGGCAAAAAGACATGAAAGCCACCGGCATGGGCGCGCGTGGTTGGGCATGGCTGGTTTGGGATTCAACGCTCGGACGACTGATAAATCTTATCGGTGATACCCAGAGCACCTATCTAGTCTGGAATTGTACCCCTCTAGTGGCGCTCGACGTTTACGAACACGCCTACTTTATAGATTACGGTATCATGCGTCGTGACTACATTGATAAATTCTTCGAAAATCTTGACTGGTCAGTCATCGAGAAACGCTTCAACGACATTACCAAAGATTAAAGGATGTGCCGCCCTTGCGGGCGGCACTAGACAGGTTGTGGCCATAAGGCCTCTCCAGGGATTGTTTCGAAGTCGTCCTGATGGAATTGTGCGATAAGGCCTTCCCGATACCCAGCGGCAACTTCCTCGTAAAATGCAGGATCGTAAACGACAATATTTGGAATCTCACGCATCACCGGCAAAACTGCGTCGTTAAACGAGCTAAACTGGAATTCGTCAGGGATCTCCTCCCAGATTGCCAATAAAGTCGCTCGGCCACCAACGATTAGACTTCGACGTTGTTCGTGAGCCCAATCGTACATTGCGCGAGTGATAAGAAGCATGTAAACCGCTAGCATCAACCGAAGTTGATACTGTGGTTTCGCTCCAGATTTCATGCCGAGAGCAATTGTCACCGAAGCCAGATCGGTCGATTCAGGAGTAAGAATCTGAATTTTTTCTGGGTTGAGCGATGACTGCTTGATTGTCTCCGCCAAACGCAATGCAAGGCGAGAATCTGTATACGAGTCGATGAAAAGGTACATTGTCGCCTCCTTGTGCGCAGGTGCAATTATATGTAATTTGGGTTAAATTGTCCACATGCATATTGGTGCTCATGTTTCTACATCTGGCGGACTAAAAACTGCTATTGACGGAGGGCAGGCTATCGGGGCAGAAGCGCTACAAATTTTCCCTTCCGCACCTCTACAGTGGAAAATCCGTGGCTGGGACGACAAGCAATGTACGTGGTTTAAAGAAGAGTGGCCAAAGCATTTTAGGCAGATTATCTTTCACGGTATTTACTTAACAAATCTAGCGGGTAGCGATGAAGCCAATGTTTTAAAAACCAAGACCGCTCTAGTTGAGACTTTGCGTTTAGCGTCAAAAGTGGGAATCGTTGGTACCGTCTTCCATCCCGGATCGTATACCAATGGCGAGATGGGTAATCAGAGCCAGATTAAGGAGTCGATAGCGGAGATTCTCGGTGAGACGCATTCAGAAACTAAGCTAATATTTGAAAACTCTGCTGGCTCAACCATCGGTGGCAAATTAGAAGATTTAGCTTGGCTGATTAACTCTTCTCCGGAAAAACACCGTGTCGGTGTATGTTTAGACACTTGCCATGCTTTTGCGGCCGGGTACGACATTAAAACAAAAGACGGGTACGAAGCATATGTCAAAGACGTAGAACGACTGATCGGTTTGGACAAAGTTTTCTGCTGGCATTTCAACGATTCTAAGTTTGATCTGGGTGCCAAGCGCGATCGACACGAAAATATCGGCGAAGGATTTTTGGGTAGCGAGCCGTTTGGCTCTATCTTGAACGACCAGCGTTGGACGGATCTGGCTGGTTATCTTGAAGTTCCGGGATTTGAAGATAAAGGTCCAGACAAACAGAACGTGGATATTCTTAAGAAATTGAGAAACTAACCTAAGCCCAAACGGCAAGGATTACTCCAGCAACTATCAGGTTTAGTAATTGGTAACCTGTGTTAATCAGCCAGAGTTTGCTCTGTTTCCCCTCGTAGATAGTTGTTGTTAGGGTTGTTGTAGCGACAAATCCCAGCCAAAGCCAAAAGCCAGTAACGGCTCCTTGTCCTACAGTGGTTGCACCAGCGTAGTCAATGAAATGAGCCAGAATATAAACCATCACTAGTGCAATACCAAAAGTTTTAGCAAAAGTAGTAGGTTTATAACCTGCCTTTAATTGATCTTCGGTTTTTCCAATAAGGGTAGCCCAAATACGACCAAAGGCCGGCATCGAATACCAGGCAAAACCAATTATCATAGAAGCGATTGCGCTTACTAGAACGGCCCAGTAATTTATTTCTGCTGTAATCATAATTCTTAATATATCTTACAGAAAAAGAAGAACTCACCAAAGATGTCAATACTTTCGTAATGAATAGTCAGGGGTTTTAGCTGGACTTTTTTTAGCGTAAGTATACGCTAGCAGTAATGAATCTAATTCAATTAATGGGTGCATTGGCAATTGCTTTTGGAGTTTTGGTCATAATATTCCCGCAACTTGTCGGCATTCTTGTCGGCATCTTTTTTGTCGTGCT
>ERZ1292623.2944-Hain-H51-01um-R1-2944-length-14859-cov-23_pt1 | contig 14859 bp, 20 predicted proteins | sample MGYA00564398_ERZ1292623 | MGnify/ENA primary metagenome ERZ1292623 (study PRJEB36523, sample SAMEA6512633) | groundwater metagenome | collected 2019-01-07 | study: AquaDiva: Metagenomics assemblies of 32 groundwater samples
TAAATTTATAATTTCAGCCCAAGAAATGGGGGTAATTTATTCTAAGAAAGAATTAAAAAAGACATAAGAATACAATTTTTATGAAATATTTGTTTGTTTGTTTTGCCGGAGTTAATAGGAGTCCGGTTGCTGTTGATATAGCTAGAACTCTTGCGAGAAAGTATAAAATAAAAGATTTTGAAGCTGAGTCTTTCGGGTACGCAAATATAATTCCCGGGGCAAATGTAAGCAAACTTAATCAGGCGGACATTGTCTTTGCAATGGATCAACAGGTTGTTGAAGATTTATTTAGAAAAGGAGTTTCCTTGGAAAATATGTGCAATCTTGAGATAGAAGATGTTTATCCAATTCATGAATATCCTCAATTAAGAGACGAATTAGAGAGAATTTTAACTCTGAAATTGGAACCTTTTTTTGATGGAAGTAGGAAAGTATAATTAATTTTATAATATATGAAAATAAAATTTCCCACATAATAGTTTGATTAGATAATTTTATAATCTTTATCTAATTTGTTTTTTCATGAAAAATATCTATCTAGACAACGCAGCGACAACACAAGTTGATTCGTCCGTCCTGAAAGCAATGATTCCTTATTTTAATGAAAAATACGGAAACGCGTCATCAAAACACATTTTTGGAACTGAGGCAAAAGAAACTTTAGCAAAAGCGCGCAAGACAATCGCAAAATCCATAGGTGCTTCGCCAGACGAAATTGTCTTCACCTCTGGCGGAACTGAAAGCAACAACTTCACATTAAAGGGCTTATTCTTCTCAAACATAAAAAAAGGAAAAAATCATATCATTACAACGAAAGTTGAACACGATTGCATCTTAAATTCATGTAAATGGCTTGAAACACAAGGAGCAAAAGTAACTTATCTTGACGTAGACACGGAAGGGTTTATTATTCCTTCCCAAATTGAAAAAGCAATAACAGAAAAAACTTTCCTGGTTTCTGTAATTCACGGCCATAATGAAATTGGAACAATAAACGACTTAAGAAAAATTGGAGAGATATGTAAACAAAAAAACGTCTTATTTCACTCAGACGCGTGTCAAAGTTATACAAAAGTTCCAATTGATGTAAAAAAAGATAATATTGATTTGTTAACTTTGAACGCACATAAAATTCACGGACCAAAGGGCGTAGGTGCTTTATACATTCGTAAAGGAATTGAAATAATTCCCTTGCTAACTGGAGGCGGACAAGAAAGGGGCTTCAGAAGCGGAACAGAAAACATTCCTGGAATTGTCGGTTTTGCAAGCGCGTCAGAAGCAATTTCCTCTTCAGACATAAAAAGAATGACTACACTAAGAGATAAATTAATTACCAACTTAACAAAAATACCAAATGTAAAATTAAATGGAGCAACCGGAGAAAAACGTTTGTGCAATAATATAAACTTAACTTTTGATAATATAGATGGCGAAATACTTGGGGGTTATTTGGAACATTATGGAATTATGAGCTCAACAGGAAGCGCATGCATGTCAAACACAAATCAGCACTCAAGTCATGTTCTAAAAGCTCTTGGCTTATCAGAAAAAGACGCGGCAAGTTCAATACGCCTTAGTATTTCAAAATACACAACAGAAAAAGAAATTGATTTTGTCCTTGAAGTTATGCCAAAAATTGTCGAAAAATTAAGACGATATTCTTAAAAACAGAAAAAATTTCTTAAAAGAATGATAACAGCACCAGACTTAGGGCGGGAACTTGAAGACAGACTCCCAAATACAGAATTTATTTGGAAATCCTCGGACTCAGGAACTAGAAAGAATTGCAGGCGTCTAAGAAGTTCTTTATTAGGACATTCTTTATTATCTCTCTTAGGAATTTATAGCAAAGAAAAAATATTAAGCGAAGAAAAGATAATTGAGGCCTTTAAAAGATCACAAATTTATAATAATGAACCAAGAGGGATATTCTTTGAAATCGTCTTAAAAAGGCCGATATATTTCGAAGACAATAACTATATAGAAATTAAAAAAGATAATGGAGATTACCACGTCTCAGTATACAGATGAGCTATAACATAGAAAATAATTATTTTATCTTAAATCCATTTAATATCTAACACCTACTTTTCAATAAAAGACGGCTCGGTGTAAACGATATTATCTAAAAGGATATACTTTCTTTTAGGGAAAGATAAAACTAATAACAATGGTTAGATACTATTCATATCTAATTTTTAGATACATTATCCCAAAGATATTTATGATATCTCTCATAATTCTCTGCTAGCTCTTTACTTTGTATCACAAATACAAAGATATTTTCTCCCAAGATCATTTGGGCGACTTTATCTCCATAAACTGCAGTTACAGTTGGATTTCCTGAAAATTCTAGGGGGAGAAATTTACAACTTGTAAATAGTTTTTTATTAACATCTTTTCTTTTCTCATATCTAAATAAATGATGACTTTGGACTCTTTTTTGAATTCTTCTTTTGTTCCAGTCACTCCAATATGCAGGGAACCTATCGGGAACATACATTCCAGAACCAATCCAATAGATAGAGCCATAATTAAGCATATCATCCCAAACAGATTTTAGTCCTTCTGGACCTTTGAATATTTCCGCAAATAGTTCTTGTTTTTTTGATTTGAAAATCTCACACATTAAAGGTATAATCTTTGAAATCTCTTTTTTTACTTCATCTAAATTTGATTTCTTCTCTTCAATGTAGCTTAAAATCTTTTCAGGATTAGAAATCTTGAACATCCTTTTCCCATCCTCTTCTATGTAAGATATTAATCCTCTTTCTATCAATTTGTTTAATATATCGTAGATATTTCTTCTGTCGATTCCTACTTTTTCATGGATATTATTAATTGATGTTGCTCCTATTTCCAATAGGGCCTTGTAAATTTTTATTTCTCCTTCAGATAAACCAATCTTTCTTAATATCTCTAAATCCATGAATTTTCTATACTTTGAGAGTATATAAATATGGTAGTATGATATTACCATAAAAGTTTAAATAGTCCTTATATCATTAACTATTAACAAGTAGTCACATAGGCTACTTGAAAAAACTAAATACAAAGGAAAAACAAAAAATGAAAACAAGAAAAAATGTTTACAAGTTACATAAACTTGATGTAAAAGACTATGATGGGGTAGCAAGTATACTTAGAAGTCAATCTATGTTTAATTCATCTTGGCCTAATGAAACTGAATATTGTCAGGGAATGGGCCATACATTTCTAATGCCTGGAGGAAAGGTAAGGCTAGATATGCAAATATTTCAGAACGTGCCAGCTCTTCATGTAACAAGAACTAGTTTGTTTGAACCTCTTTATGTTAGAAGAATAGTAAAAAGATTCGGAGGAGAATTAAGATCTGAGAGTGAATATTCTAATCCAGATCAACGAATTGATGATTTTGTAACAAAAAGAGAAGAGAAAGAAAAATATATGGAGTTTGTTAGAAATAACGTAAGAGCTGCATAAATTTATTAGTTTTATTTTTATATAGATTCAGGTAAAACATCTGTTTAGAAAGTATATCTTTTTTGATATACTTTGTGTAAACGATTATATCCTAAAGGTTCCATTATCTAATAGGTGCTTCTGTCTTCCGTCCTTGATTAACCAAAGATTTTTTTCTAGAAGATCTTTGAAAGTCCAAGAAACATTCTTGAGAACAGCATCCATGAAGTTTAAACTGACAATCCAAGCAAAGAACAACAAACTTGTCGCATTCAGGATTTCTGCAATTCTTATACAAATCGCACGGAATACTGCAAACTTCACATTCAGTTATTGGTTCTTTATTTTCATTATTCACATCGGCTACCATTCGTTTATCAAAAACAAAGAGTTTTCCTTCCCAAAAAGTGTCAGGATATTTCTGAACAAAATTAATTACCCCTCCATGAATCTGGTTAACATCTTTAAAACCCGCTTCTTTCAAAACCACAGAGGCCTTTTCGCAGCGAATTCCCCCTGTACAATACATGACAATTTTCTTGTCCTTTATTCCTTTAATTTTCTCAAGCTCTTTTGCTTTTTCAGGAAACTCCCTAAACGTCTTTGTATTAACTTGAATAGAATCCTTAAATTTTCCAATCTTATGTTCGTAATCATTTCGCGCGTCTAAAAAAACAACTCCCTCTTTCAATTTTCCGTCAGACCCATACAATTCAAGAATCTGCGCTGGCCCAAGATAATTTCCTGCCTTAGACATATCTACTTTTTTCTTGAGCGCAACAATTTCATCTCTTACAAGAATTGTCATTTTAGTAAAAGGCAACGCCCTTCCAATATCATCCTTAAACCATAAATCAGAAAATTGCTTTTTGGAATGCATCAATTTTTTATATCTATCAATTTGCTCCTTAGTTCCGGAAACCGAGCCATTGATTCCTTCTTCAGCAACGAGTATTCTTCCTTTCAAACCAATCTTTTCGCATTCTTCCAAACGTTTAACTCTAAATTCTTCAAGCTTTTCTTTATTTCCAAGATTAACAAACTTGTAAAATAAAAGTATATGAATGTCTTGCATGTAAATAAACTATAGTTAAGCATTTATAAATTTTATATCACAATAAAATCTAAGATTTAGTAAATGCCTATTCTTTCAATTTAATCATTATAGTTGTAGAAATTAAGATTAAGATTGAAACAACATAAAATATGCCCTTAAAATATTGCTCGCTTATTAAAAATCCGCTTAAAATAACTGAAAGAGCTGTTATTATCCCCATAATCATATTATAAAAACCGATATTTTTTCCTCTCGTTGACTTCTGAGTTATATCTGCAAGAAATACAGATTCCATCATAATATAAGCTGTTTGTAAAATTCCTTGGACAATCTGCAAAACATAAAGTTGCCAAACATTACTAACAAAAGTATAAAGGAATATAATCACAGCAAGAGAATATCCAGAAATAATAAATATTGGTTTTCTTCCAGATTTATCACTAACACTCCCAAAGAAATAAGCAGAAATAGCAGAAGCCATAATTGAGAGTCCAACAGCAATACTAAATGATTCTAAACTTCCCCCAATCTTTTGAATATATAAAATCCAAAAAGGATAGAATATCCCAAGCCCAATTGAAAATATAATATTTGCTAAAAGAAATAATTTATAATTAACTTCTTTTGATTTCATTAATTAAGATATTCCTCAAACCTTAAAAACTCTTCCTTCAATCTTAAATTATGAAAGATAGTTTAGATAACAAAGATATGAAATACGAAAATATGTATGATTTCGAAATAGATAAAGTAATAGAAGCAGTCAAATCAAACAACGCAAAGTCGGTTCTGCTTCAATTTCCTGACGGACTTAAACATAGAGGAAAAGAAGTTGTCGACGCAATTGAAGAAAACACCGATTGTGAATGCATTATATGGTTAGGAAATTGTTTCGGAGGATGTGATATTCCCATTACCCTGAATCATCAAATTGATTTAGTCATTCAATTTGGCCATAATAAATTCATAAAAAATCCCGCGGGATGGGATGGTGGAAAATGAAACTAATATTCATCGACGTGCATTATAAGGGCGAAGTAAAATTAACAAAAGAATGTTTGGATTATTTAAAAAAATTCAAAAATGTCGGACTTTTTACAACAACACAATTTAATTACAAAATTAATCAAGTCGTAGAGCAATTGGAAAAAAATGGAAACATTGTGGTCTCCTCGCAACCAGAAAGAACAAACGCAAAATTCCAAGTCCTGGGTTGTGATATGTATCATGGAAATCTCAAACTTCCAAAAAAAGTCGATGTATTCTTGTATGTAGGTGACGGAAGATTCCATCCAAACGCGCTCTTATTCCATGAAGAAGACAGCAAAACTTTCCACCAAGTAGTCCTTTTTAATCCAACAAACAACAAAACGGACGTTCTTACAGAAAAAGATGTCAAGAAAGTTATAGACAGAAGAACGGCTAACATGAAAAAATTCCTCACAGCAGATTACATCGGTGTTGTTGTCACAACAAAACCCGGCCAAGAGCATTTGCATTACGTTGAAAAATTAAAAAAGGCCTTTCCAGAAAAGAAATTCTATCCTTTTATCGCAGACCAAATAAATATTTCAGAATTCTCCAATTTTAAATGGATTCAGTCATGGATAAATACTGCATGTCCACGAATTGGAATGGAAGACGCTGCAGAAATTGACGAGTCGTTATTGAATGTCGTTGAAGCGCTGAGGTTAGCAAAAAGATAAATTAATCCGCCTCATTAGAATTTTCTTCAAAACTATCTTCTACCTCATCTAAATCCTCTTCGTCATCAAGAGATTTCCTACTTGAACTGCCCATAACAATCCAATCTTTCATAATAAATCTAAGCGGATAAAGTATATAAATCTATTTTCGCTATTTTAGTTAAAAGAGGAAAATTTATAAGGTGATTTTTCATAAAAAGTTTAATCGGCCAAAGAAGTGTGTAATGCCGATTGCTTCGACCCTGCTTCAGAAATGCATTCTAAAAGAATTTATGTAAACTTCTTTCGAGGATTTTTGTGCAGACCGAGTATTAAATTCACCACATTCAAACATGGCAAATAAAATCAAAGAATATAATAAGTACAATCCGAATTTTAAATACAATCTTAGAGAGTACTGGAGTTTGCTCACTAATTACAAGTATTCATTTTTTGGACTTCTCATATTGGTAATAATAGTCGAAAGCCTTTTTATTATTGACAAATTTCTTTTCAAAGCTGCAATTGATAAAGGAACTAAATATATTAATGGAAATCTGCCAAAAGATGTCTTCCTTAACTTTCTTGGAATTATAACAATTGTTTTTCTAAGTATTGTAATAATAAGAGTTATAGGAAAATGGATTCAGGTTCATCTTTTAATAAAACTCGATACGACATTATCAGTAAATCTAAAAAGAAAATATTTTAACCACATAATTAGTTTGTCCCATGATTTTCACACAACGCATAAAACTGGAAGTTTAATTTCAAGGCTTAACAGGGGAAGAAGTGCAATAGAAACGATGACTGATCTTGCAGTAATGAATATAGCCCCATTAATAATTCAATTAATTGTTGTAGGAATATCAGTTGCGGTATTTGATCTTACTTCTTCACTGGTTCTGCTTGCCACAACAATTACTTTTATAGGATATAGTTTTTATCTCCAAGAAGTTCAAAAGAAATATAAAACAATTTACAACACTCTTGAAGATAGGGAAAAAGGATTCATCAGCGATATATTTACAAATGTCGATTCGATAAAATACTACGGAAAAGAAAACTATATACAAAAATTATATTTGAGAACAAGTGAGAAAACACTCAAAGCCGACAAAAGATATGGTGGATTTTACAGGTGGTTTGACTCGGGACAGATATTAATCTTGAACATTGGTTTATTTTTTATGCTTTATTTCCCATTTGTCAGTTTCTTAAACGGAGGAATAAGCTTAGGAACGCTTGTTTTTATATACACAGTTTACGGGAACGTCGTCGGACCGATGTTCGGATTCGTATGGGGTATGAAAGGATTTTATCGTGCGCTGTCCGACTTTGAAGAACTATTTCAATATGGAAAAATAGAAAATGAAATAAAAGACAATCCAAATGCAAAGAATCTATCCATTGAAAAAGGGGCAATTGACTTTGAGAATATTTCATTCAGTTACGGAAAGAGAAAGATATTTAGCAATTTCAACTTGAATATAAAACCAAATGAAAAAATAGCATTAGTAGGACATTCGGGCTCTGGCAAAACAACAATTGTAAAACTTCTTTACAGGTTTTATGACGTGCAAAAAGGAAGAATTTTAATTAACAGCAAAGCCATTAAAGATGTAAAACAAGAATCGTTGAGAAGTGAATTAAGCATTGTTCCACAAGAGGGTGTTTTGTTTGATGATACCATATACAACAACATTGCTTTTTCAAAACCAAACGCTTCTCGTGAAGAAGTTCTAAGAGCAATGAAATTTGCGCAGCTTGATACAATTATCAAAAATTTCCCACAGAAGGAGAATACCATAGTCGGTGAACGGGGCGTTCGTCTAAGCGGCGGAGAAAAACAAAGGGTCTCAATTGCGAGAGCAATTTTAGCGGACAAAAAAGTTTTAATATTAGATGAAGCAACTTCCTCTCTTGACTCTGAAACAGAACACGAGATTCAAAAGGATCTACAAAAACTTTTGCAAGGAAGAACCGCAATAATAATTGCGCACCGGCTATCAACTATTATGAACGCAGATAGAATTATTGTTTTGAAAGAGGGAAAGATCGTTCAGGAAGGAAAACATTCAGAACTTATAAGACAGCAAGGAGAATATAGGAAGCTTTGGAATCTTCAAAAAGGAGGGTATATTGGAGATTAAATGGCAAACCTTGAAGAACAAGTTAAATATGCTGAACCGCCAAAAGCCTACGACATGTCAAAATTTACAAATTATTCTTTAGGCAATTACTCTACAAGTGGTTACCAAATTTGCAAAGGCTGCAGCTTAAGTTATCAAAGATAGGTTTAAAAAATTCTTTTCATTCTTATTATTATGGCAAAAGAGAAATACGATTTTATTATTATCGGTGGCGGAGGAACCGGTTTAGCGGCAGGAATGTACGCTGCGCGTTTAGGTCTAAAGACATTAATTCTTGGTTATACTCACGGCTCTGAATTTCCTATAGGTGGAGTAATAACGACAACAAACGTTGTTGAGAACTATCCTGGATTCAAAAAAATTTCAGGAGAAGACCTGGCAAAAAAACTGGAAGAGCACGCACGGGACTACGACCTTGTAACAATAAAACAAGAATTAGTCGAGTCCATCCAAAAATCTGGAAAGGCATTCGTTATTAAAACAAAAAAAGAAGAGTATGAAGGTCGTACCATCCTATTTGCAACCGGAACAAAATGGAAAAAGTTAGAGGTTCCAGGTGCGCAGGAATTTGAAAATGCTGGAGTTAACTATTGCGCGTTATGTGATGGCCCATTATTCAAAAATAAAACTGTTGCTATTGTAGGCGGCTCTGACTCTGCAGCAAAAGACGCTCTCGTTTTAGCGGAACACGCAAAAAAGGTTTACATAATTTCCCGTAGCACACTACATCCCGAACCAATAAATATGAAAAGAATAAAAGCAAATAAGAAAATAGAAGTTATAGAAGGCAATGAAGTCAAAGAAGTTGAAGGAGACAAAGTTGTTACAGGGGTAATTTTAGATAAACATTACAAAGGACAAAAAGAGCTCGCTGTAGATGGACTCTTTGTAGCAATTGGGCATATTGTTCTTTCTGAATTAGCTGAAAGATTAGGCGTTAAAGTTGATAAAAAGAAAGAGATAATAATTAACCATAAAACGTCCGAGACAAATGTTCCAGGAGTATTTGCCGCAGGTGATGTCACAGACAAACCTTTCAAACAATTAATTACCGGTGTTGCAGACGGATGCACTGCAGCGTATTCGGCCTACGAATACATAAGCAAAGAAAAAATTAAATAAATAACTTTTTATACTTCTCGCCCAGGATAATTCTATGAAAAAAATAAAATCAGACCACGGCGACAAAACGATTAATGAACCAGATGAAATGAAATCCGCGTTGGAAGATTTGGGAGTTCCTTTCTCATGCGAAGATGGAGTTTGCGGAACATGCTTGATTGAAATTGAAAAAGGAATGGATAAATTAAACAGCTACACACAACCAGAGAAAAATATGGGAATGGAAGGAAAATTCCGGTTAGGATGCCAGTGTAGATTCGAAAAAGACGGCGAAGTTGAAGTTAAAATTGATTAATTAATTTACAATGGAAAAGATAACAAAAACAATGCCAATAATTGAAGTTGTTGAGAATTACCCCGATGCTGTTCAGGTTTTCTTGATGTACGGGCTTGCATGTATCGGGTGCGGTTATTCTGAATTTGAAACAATTGAACAAGGCGCTTTAGGGCACGGAATGGATGAAGAAATGATTGATTTAATGATTAACGACGCAAACAAAGTAGTTGAAGGCGTGGAAAAAGGTGAATTGGTCTTTGATTAATTTATTTGTTTTAGAGATTTAACAGAATTTAACGGCAAATTTCTGCTCGCATCGAGAATTTCAACCCCTAAAATCTTTCCATCCTTATCCAAATCAATATTTATAGAATCATTTAACTCTATAGTTCTAGCTACTTCTCCAGCTTCTATCTTTTTAAAATAAATATATGAAGCATCAGCTTCTTTGTCATAAGTCATTTCCATTTTTCTACAACAGTTATAATCTTTATAAATTTTCATTTAATTCGTCGCGCAAATTGCACACTTGTGTGGAATAGAAGAATCATATTTCTTGTGCAAATCACAGATTGTTTTAGAATTTCCCATAAACTTTTTTGACAAGCTTGATAGCTGTTCCATTGCTCCGCTCTTATTTTTAACAATTTTATCCGCAGCAATTTTTATCTGCTGCAACTCTTCTTTAGGAAACTTAAGTTCAACAGCTCTCTTCGAACTCAAATACTGCGAAACAGCGGCCTCCGTAATTCCAAGAATATCGGCAACCTCTTTTTGTTTCATATCATAATCCTTAATAAAAACTCGCGCAAGTTCTTTTCTAAGAGCAGGAAGCAAATACCAGACCTCAATTTCCTGCGGCATAATTTTTCTCATAACTTAACGCTGTTAACTTAATTTATAAATTTTCCCAAAAACAAAATAAGCTAACCAGAAAATATTACTAACTACGAACGTTTGATTTTTATTATTTTTAATAAGACAAATAAAACTGCAGTTATTCCTAAAAAAACAGCTGCAAACCAAACAAATTCATAAAAAAGAGGTATCTCAAAAGGCAGACAATTTCTAAAGACGCAGTTTACATTTTCATCTGGAGAAGTAAACAATTTTATAAGAATAAAGATAAATATCATTTCCGCGAAAGCAATCTTTAATATCCTGCTAAAAAAGACCTTCTTATCTTTTAATTTATATATAGAAAATAAAGTTACAGGGATTGTATAAATATGCTGCAACGAAATAAATCTATCAAGTAGTGAATTATCCGGAACGAACATATAATTAGTTATTCCCCATAAAGGATTATTAGATACCAAATGATAAAAGAAATCGACATTCCAAATAATTAAAGGAATTGTCATTATCGAGACCTGTGCAAGAATTAAATTTGATTTCCGTGTTAAAATTCCAAATCCAAAGAATACCGACGAAACATAACAAAGCCAAAAAACTTGGCTTGTATTGCCACGCGCAAAAAACGAATAAGCTATGGAAAAAACTCCCATAAAAAGAAGATAAACCCCTATTACATTAAGAATTTTGCTTGATTCCATTTCTAAGAAAAGTTATTATATCTTATAATCTTTTTTGTTTTATGAACAAAGACCAATTAATTCAATTGTTAAAATATAAAGGATTTTCAGAAAGAATTTTAAACGCTTTTGCAAAAGTTCCCCGAGAAAATTTTATCTTGTCGGCTTACAAAGATTATTCATACAAAGACGTCGCTTTGCCCATAGGTTACGAAGCAACAATTTCACAGCCATACACAATTGCATTCATGCTTTCATTGCTTGAATTAAAAAAAGATATGAAAGTTTTAGAAATTGGTTCGGGAAGCGGTTACGTTTTAGCTTTAATATCTGAATTAATCGGAGACAAAAGAGAAGTTTATGGTGTAGAAATTGTTCCTGAGTTAGTTTCTCGTTCCCGGAAAATCCTAAAAAATTACAGTAACATAAAAATTTATGAAGCCAGCAAAGAACTTGGCTTGAAAGAAAAAGCACCTTATGACAGAATATTGGTGAGCGCCTCCGCCGATGAATTACCTGAAGAATTAACCGATCAACTGAAAGAAAATGGAATTATAGTTATTCCAATCAAAAATTCTATTTTCAAAATAACAAAAAAAAGAGGCAAGATAACAAAAGAAGAATTCTACGGGTTTGCTTTTGTTCCTTTAAAAACATTCAATAGAAAAACTTAAAACCCCTTTATCTTAACTATAGTTAATATGGGATCTGCAGAAAATCAAGTCATAGAAATAAATAGAGAAAGATACGATCATTTCAATCCTGAAAATTTGAAATTCAAAGCGGAAGTTGGAGTTAGTGAAGAACTTGTAAGACAAATTTCCCTAGACAAAAACGAACCAGAATGGATGTTAAATAAAAGATTGCTAGGATTGAAAACATTTTCCGAAAAAACAATGCCGAATTGGGGGCCTTCACTTGATGATTTAGATTTAGAAACAATTCATTTTTACATGAGGCCTGACGCAGCAAAAAACTCTCGAACTTGGGATGACGTGCCAAAAGATATTCGTGAAACTTATGAAAAACTTGGAATTCCTAAAGCTGAAAGAGAGGCATTAGCAGGAGTTGGAGCGCAATACGAATCAGAAATAATTTATCACAACTTAAAAAAAGAATGGGAAGATAAAGGCGTTGTTTTTTTGGACATGGACGAAGCAGTTCATAAATTTCCTGAACTAGTTCAAAAATATTTTATGAATTCATGCGTTCCTATAAATTTGCATAAATTCACGGCTTTGCATGTTGCAGTCTGGTCAGGTGGAACTTTCATTTACATTCCAAAAAATGTAAAAGTTGAAATCCCTTTGCAGGCCTACTTTAGAATGAACGCAAAAAAAGGAGGCCAATTCGAACATACTTTAATAATTGCAGATGAAAATTCTCAAGTTCATTACATTGAAGGATGTTCTGCGCCGCAATACTCTGAAAATTCTCTTCATGCCGGCTGTGTAGAAATTCATGTATTAAAAAATGCAAGAGTGCGTTACACTTCAATAGAAAACTGGAGTAAAAACGTTTACAATTTAAATACAAAAAGAGCGCGCGTCTCTGCAGACGGAATAATTGAATGGGTAAACGGAAATCTTGGTTGTCTCAGCGGAGACACAAAAATATTTACTAAAAATGGTATAAAAGAGATTGAGAATATAACCTCTGGAGATAAAGTTTATGTCTGGGATGAAAAAACAAATAGTATACAAGAGTCAATTGTTAAATCAAAAATATTTAGCGGAGACAAAAGAGTTTACAAACTTGAAGCAGGAGGCAGAGAAATAGAGGCGTCATCTAATCATCCTTTTTTGACTCTAACAAGAAAGAAAAATAAAATGGAACACAAGAAAGGATTTTTTATCAGGGAATGGAAACAATTAGAAGGATTAAAGGTGGGGGATATTATTGGGATATCAAAAAAATTGCCACATCAGGGCAAGAGTTATAATTTACCTAAAATTAAAATTGGGAATGTTGTTAAGAGTAATAATCAGTACTCCAAATTTAAAATGCAAACTTCTCACCTTTATAATAAAAATATTACATATCCTAAAGAAACAGATGAAGAATTTATGTGGTTAATGGGTTTAATACTTGGTGATGGACATATAGATTTAAAGCAAAATAAAATCAATATTGCAACACATCAAACTGAAGATTATAGAGGTGAACTTATTAATCTATTAGATAAGTTGTTTAATTATAAAGTAACCGAAAAAAAAGAAAGATATATTATAATTAATTCCAGGATATTGTGTCAATTATTTAGCGAAATTGATTTTGGAGGAAATGCAGATACAAAAAAAATACCTAAGTGGGTTTTTGGCCTTCCTGAAAATCAGATACTTTCTTTTTTAGCAGGTTATATTGATTCTGATGGACACATCTCAGGTAATGGATTATATATTACCAGCATAAACAAAAGAGTACTAGAAGATGTAAAATTATTAGGGATCCAATTAGGATTAAGTTCATCCAGAGTGTTTAAACACGGAATAGCAAAAGTAATAGAAATAATGGGTATTAAGGCAAATTCTAAAGATTCCTGGAGAATTTTATTATTTGGGGAGAAAATTAGACAGATTCCTTTAAAATGTAAAAGAAAAAAAGATAAATTAATAAAATTGAACAGTAAAAGAAAAGATATTTCTTCCAAAGGTATGAATTTTAAAAGCAAGGCTAATGAAGAGATTGGTTTTGTAAGAATAAATAGAATAGAAGAAATTGGAATTAAGCCAACATTTGATATAGAGGTTCAAGATTATTCTAATTTTATTGCTAACGGGTTAATTGTTCATAATTCAAAAGTTACAATGTTATATCCATGCAGCATGTTAATTGGTGAAGGTGCTCGTTCGGACTATATTGGAATCGCTTACGCTGGCTCAGGTCAGTACCAAGATACTGGATGCAAAGTTCATCATTTAGCGCCAAATACTTCGTCCGTCGTGCTAAGCAAAGGAATTTCAAAGAACGGGGGGACATCATCCTATCGCGGCTTAATAGAAATTAAAAAAGGATGCAAGAACGTTAAGTCCTCTGTATCTTGCGACGGATTAATGATGGATAACGAAAGTCGCGCATTAACTTTCCCTTCGATGGATGTAAAAGAAAATGATGTAAAGGTCTCGCACGAAGCAACAATTGGAAGAATAGGTGAAGAACAACTTTTTTATTTAATGTCCCGAGGGCTAACGCAGGAAGAAGCAACAAAAATGATTGTCTCGGGTTTCATTGAACCAGTAATAAAACACCTTCCATTAGAATACGCCGCAGAATTAAATCATCTAATTGATTTAGAAATAGAAAATTCAGTGAGTTAAAAAACAAAATGAAAACAACAACACCCACAATGTATAAAGAAGAACTTTTGGAGATTTATTCTAACAAAGAGAACTTCGGCGAGTTAAAAAATAAAACTCATCAAGTCTCACAAAGAAACCCATTCTGCAACGATGAAATAATAATTGACCTTGAAATAAAAAACAACAAAATTGTCAACGCTAAATTCAGAGGCATTTCTTGTTTCATAAGCACAATTTCCGCAGCAGTGCTAACGGAAAAGATAAAAGGAATGACAATTGAACAAGTAAAA
>ERZ1292623.2945-Hain-H51-01um-R1-2945-length-14855-cov-4_pt1 | contig 14855 bp, 10 predicted proteins | sample MGYA00564398_ERZ1292623 | MGnify/ENA primary metagenome ERZ1292623 (study PRJEB36523, sample SAMEA6512633) | groundwater metagenome | collected 2019-01-07 | study: AquaDiva: Metagenomics assemblies of 32 groundwater samples
TGGGCTTAGCTCGGGCCGTGGAAAAATTCGACTACCGCAAAGGTTTTAAATTTTCAACTTACGCCACCTGGTGGATTCGCCAAGCCATCACCCGCGCCTTGGCTGACCAGTCTCGCACGATTCGGATCCCGGTTCATATGGTGGAGACCATTTCCAAATACACTCAAGTCCGCCGCCAGTTGATTCAAGAGCTCGGTCGCGATCCGCTCGCTGAAGAAATCGCCGCTGAAATGAGCATCGATGTTGAAAAAATCCGCCACATCCAAAAAATTTCTCAAGAAGTTCTTTCGATTGAATCTCCCGTCGGCGAAGACGAAGACTCCACTCTCTCTGATTTCATTCCCGATGAAAAAAATGCCTCACCTTCTCAAACCGTCACCCAGTCTCTCCTCAAGGATTTGATTAAGGAAGTTTTAGTGGACTTAAGCGAACGTGAACAAAAAATTCTCGGAATGCGCTTTGGTCTTGAGGATGGCGTCTCCCATACATTAGAAGAAGTCGGTAAAGTCTTCGGTGTCACCCGTGAGCGTATCCGCCAAATTGAATCTAAAGCTTTAGAAAAAATCCGCGAGCACGGCCGCGCCGGCGCTCTGCGCAGCTTTGAGGAGTATCTATAAAATGCAAAGGATCCACAAAAAAGTTTGGCCCGAAGCTTTCGTTCTCATTTCCTCGGGCGAGAAAAAATTTGACCTTCGTCTAGACGATTTTGAAGCCAAGGCTGGTGATCATTTGATGTTCGAAGAATGGGATCCAAAAGTTAAAGAATACACTGGCCGAAAAATTGAAAAAGTCATCACCAACGTCCGAAAATTTAAAATCGACGACACTTACTGGCCCAAAGTTGTGATTGAAAGTAAAGGCCTCCAGATATTTTCGATAGAATGAATCCTATCTGGGAATCCAAAACTTTACATTTTAAATTTAGCAAGATGACTTCCAGTGAAATCAGAAAAAAATTCCTAGATTACTTCGAAAAAAACGGCCACAAAGTCGTGCCCTCTTCCTCTTTAATTCCCTCCGATCCCTCGGTACTTTTAACGACCGCCGGGATGCAACAATTTAAAAAGTATTACGTGGGCGAAGCGGATCCGCAAAAAGATTTCGGCTCTCGAAATACTACTTCCGCTCAAAAATGTTTCCGCACTTCCGACATTGATGAAGTCGGCGATGAAACCCACCTCACCTTTTTCGAAATGTTGGGCAATTTTTCTTTTGGCGGCTACTTCAAAGAGGAAGCGATTAAATACGGCTACGAATTCATCACGAAGGAATTAGGACTAGAAATTGACTACGTCACCGTTTTTTCCCCCGAAGGTGGATCCTCCTCCGGAGGAGAGGGGGATAGTGAGGTTCCTAAAGACGAAGAGTCAGAAAAAATCTGGCGCTCATTGGGAGTAGAAAACATTAAATACGCTGGACGCAGTGATAATTTCTGGGGCCCCACTGGCTCCGAGGGTCCCTGTGGGCCAACCACCGAAATCTATGTCGGTGGCATTGAAATCTGGAACATCGTCTTCAATGAGTACTATATGCGTGCCGACAAAAGTCTCGAACCCCTTAAACAAAAAGGCGTTGATACCGGGATGGGCCTCGAGCGTTTAACCATGGCCGTACAAGGCGTGAAAAATATTTTCGAAACGGATTTGTTTGAGCCAATTATTAGAGAAATTCCAAATGATATTTCCGATTCCGTAAAAAGAGTAATAGCTGATCATTTACGGGGATCTTTATTTCTGATTTCCGATGGAGTGGTTTTTTCAAACAAAGGAGTTGGAGCAGTCTTAAAAAGGCTCATAAGGCGAGCAGTGGTTGAAAGTGTTCTCTCAATAAACAACGAAGAAAAAATTAAAAACGTTTTCCGGTCAGCTTTACAAAAGATTATAGGAATTTATGGGGATATTTACCCCAAACTCGACAAAGTACAAACACTGAAGATTTATGACGAAGAAGTAAGCAAGACTATTAAAGGAATACCAGTGTGGTTTAAAGAATCAGACAGACAGATAAGCAACATTCTAAAAGGACTAAATCTTAAAGAAGAAGACGATAGATTTATTGCTTTTTCGCAAATTCAATATATAGCGGCTACCCTATACAACACTTTTGGAGTCCCGCTCAGAATAATTAAAGAACGCTTGGCTAGCTTCGGGTTAAAAGTTGATGACCAAAAGTTGAAGGAGGCTTTTGAAATAGAATTCAAAAAACACCAAGAAATCTCCCGCGCCGGAATGGAGAAAAAATTCGGTGGCCACGGTCTGATTTTAAACACCGGCGAACTCAAAGCGGGAAATGAAGAAGAGTTGGGTAAAGTTTTAAGACTTCACACCGCCACTCACTTACTGCAACGCGCGCTTCGTGAAGTCTTGGGTCCGGAGGTCAAACAAGCCGGCTCCGACATCACCCCCGAACGCACTCGTTTTGATTTTGCCTATCCAAGAAAACTCACTCCCGAAGAAGTCAAAAGCGTTGAAGATCTAGTCAATCAAAAAATTAAAGAAGACTTGCCCGTGAGCTTTAAGGAAATGCCCAAAGCCGAAGCCGAAAAAACCGGCGCTTTATATTTCTTCAAAGAAAAATATCCCGACCCCGTCAAAGTTTATTTTGTTGGTAAGGACATCGACTCCGCCTGGAGCAAAGAGTTCTGCGGTGGCCCCCACGTGGACCACACGGGAATCATCGGCCATTTCAAAATCGCCAAAGAAGAAGCCATCGGCGCCGGCACTCGCCGCATCCGCGGTATCCTTAATTAAAATGAAAAACAAAGAGGCCGACATTAACAATCTCCTCGAACTAACCGACGTTCAACCTAGACCCAAGCCCGGGAAGATTACTTTGACTGATAGAATGGAGCCTCCAGAAGAAAATCCGCTGAATGATTGGTTGTACATCGGCATTCTTGCTATGAAAGATATCGCCAAAGAAAGGAGTGTTGAGAAGGTGGCTTGTATTGGGACCGGACAGGGAATAGACGCAATCGTTGCGTCACACGTTTTTCGTCCAGAAACAATTTATGCGACTGATATTGTTAAAGAAATCCTAGAGCCAGTTAAGAAGAATATAGAAGGGAACATCGAATCACAATATAGGCCCAAGAATATATTTTATCTTGCAGGTAAGGATTGCGAGCCGCTACCAGAAAAAGTAGATTTGATATTCTTTAGTCCGCCTCCTTTGATGGCCTACAACCATTCATCATTAAACGAAGGAATTGTAAGGACGACCATTATTGAGGCCGAGCCATATCTCAACATCACAGACGACTCTAAAGATATACGCCTTAAATGGTCTACACTTCCTCAATATCAATTCCTGTTATCTGCCAAAGAGAAACTTAACAGAGATGGGCTCGTCCTTACGTTGTACACTGGCCGCATTCCATTTGAAGCTACCGAAGCAGCTTTTAGTAGCGCCGGGTTTTCAATTAAAGTCCGCTATCAAGTTATCAAAAAACAAACTGACCCTCAGTTCTTGAAAGAGTACGCTACTTACGAAAAAGAAATATTAGTAAATGATACTTTTGATTTTTTTGATTACTACAAAACGAAAAAAATAATGAAAAGCAAAGGTTTCGATATACCCGGAATAATAACTGGCCATAGCGACATTTCGTTAAAAAATCTTTTGAAAGAAGCCAAGATTAGCGCGCAGCAAGCGTATCAAATATCAAGCGAAGGCAAAGAAGTTGCTCATATTGGTTACGCCCTAGAAGGTAGGCCGAACACTTTGTAAAGTCGCTATGACATGTCATAGTAACTAAAAATGAAATCTGAAACCAGAAATTGTCAGAATTGCCAAAAAGATTTTACAATCGAACCCGACGATTTTACGTTTTACGAAAAAATCCAAGTCCCGCCGCCAACCTGGTGTCCAAAGTGCCGCATCATCCGCCGAATGTCCTGGCGAAATTCTTGGCACCTCTACAAGCGCCCCGAAGCCCTAAGCGGAGAAATAATTTTCTCTGCTTTCCCTCCTGAGTCCCCTGTAAAAATATACGATCGTGACTATTGGTGGTCAGACGCTTGGGATCCAACCGAATACGCCAAAGACATTGATTGGAGTAAACCTTTCTTTGATCAGTTAAAAGAGTTAACAAAAGAAGTTCCGTTTGCCGCCCACTCAACTGTCAGCAATATTAACTGCGACTACTGCACTAACGCCTCCTGGATAAAAAACTGCTACTTCACAAGAGCCGCAAGTCATACCGAGGATTCCGCCTACCTCATCTGGGATAATGGTTCCAAATCTTGTCTCGATAGCCACATGACAGAAAAGTGCGAATTAAGCTACGGCAATGTCAATGCCATCCGATGCTATAAGACTGTTTCCTCGGTTAACTGCGAAGATTGCCAAAATATTATTCTCTCGAAAGATTGTGTTGGCTGCTCAAACTGCGTGGGCTGTATCGGTTTAAGAAATAAAAACTATCACATCTTTAACATTCCCTACTCAAAAGAAGATTACGAAAAGAAAATTCAAGAGTTAAGTCTTGGCTCCTGGCAGTCTTATCAAAATCTGCGCAAACAAACCACTGAGTTTTGGTTAAAATTCCCTGTGAAATATTTACAAGGAGTTCAAAACTCAAATGTTAGCGGGGATTATATTTACAATTCTAAAAACGTTCAACATTCTTACCGTGTTTCCAACACTGAAGACTCTAAGTATTGCATGAATCTCCTTGATGGACCCATTAAAGATTGCTACGACTACGCCAACTGGGGTGCCGGCTCCGAGCTAATCTACGACAGCCTTGTTTGCGGTAATCAAACCTATAATCTCAAGTTCTGTTGGAACTGCCACACCAGCACCAAAAATACTGAGTATTCCCTTTGGTATCACAGTTCATCTGATCTTTTTGGCTGTGTCGGACTAAAGAAAAAGCAGTACTGTATTTTAAACAAGCAGTACTCTAAGGAAGAATATGAAAAGCTAATCCCTCAACTCAAAAAGCATATGACTAATATGCCCTACGTGGACAAAATGGGTCGCATCTATGCCTACGGAGAATTCTTCCCAAGTGAAATGTCTCCGTTTCCCTACAATGTTTCTGAGGCTCACGAATTTTTTCCCAAAACTAAAGCCGAAGCTCAAGCTGAGAATTTGATGTGGAAAGAAGAAGAGAAAAGAAGTTACAACATCACCCTAAAATCCGACGATCTAACCGACAATATCAACGACACCAAAGACAACATCTTAAATGAAACTATTGAGTGCGAACACGCAGGTAATTGTTCCGACGAGTGCACTTCCGCTTTCAAAATAATTTCTCAAGAACTTCAATTCCTGAAACGCCTCGGTATTCCTCTCCCGCGTCTTTGTCCAAATTGTCGCCATTATGAAAGATTAACTCATAGAAACCTCCCTGAGTTCTATCAAAGACAATGTCAGTGCGAAGGAAAAACTGGGAAAACTTACCAAAACACCGCCACTCATTTCCACAGTGAAGATAAATGCCCCAACGAATTTGAAACCAGCTACGCTCCCGACCGCCCCGAAATCGTTTACTGCGAGCAGTGCTACCAATCCGAAGTGGCCTAACATTCTCACATTCTCAAGAATGTGAGAATGTTGTGTTTGAGAGTTTCCGTAATCCAGTTTGACACACCCGCTCAATAAGATTATTTTTTACTCAGTACAAATCACTGGAATCTATAAACTACTCATAAGGAGGGGGTTGCCGTGTCGGAACACTTGGAAGACGATTTAGATGAATTTGAAGTCGTTCGCCGATGTGAAAGATGTCAAAGCCGAACATATCGGATGATTCGGTTTTTCGCAAGGATTTGGTATGCCCCGTGGCTTCGAGATCTCACTCAGCCGAAGGAAATTATGATTCCCGTCTGTGCTGACTGCCAAAGACTCGGGCTCTTGCCTTGGGTCGACATCACCAATTGCACCGCCATCAACTGGTTACCTGCCTCCGAAGTCATCGCTCCAAACACCGAAGTTGTCTACGTCTGAGTCCGACTTTCCAGGCCCCTGCCTCAAAAACGCCCGCTGCTACTCACCGCACCGGGCGCCTTCTTTTTTTGTGCCCCCAGTCTTTCGAATTTTATTTTTTTAAAAACACAACATACTCAACTAACTTGCGATCGTCGGATAGTTGAGTATGATAAATACATATGCAAACAGTCATAATATGAGAGGGGATATCACTAAGAAAATACTCGAAATTATTTCAGAAGGAGCAATCGCCACTAGCGATATTATTTTAGCGATTTTAGAATCTGGTTACGGCGCCTCTTATTCCCGCCTTCATAGCAATATCACACAAAGAGAAACTGCAAGGACTTATAGAAAAATTCGTCAAGAGGAAAAACAAAAATTCTACAGTTTGCTTTCTAAATTCAAATCCGAAGGTCTCATAAATTCAAAAAAAGAAAAATGGTCAGTCACAAACAAAGGAAAGATCAAAATACAAGAATTAGCCAATCAAACCTTCATAGTTAGATTTCCTCCCCGCTACTACTCAATAGAAAAAGATGGGAAAGTTAGAATAGTGATTTTTGACATACCAGAACAAGATAAGAAAAAAAGAGAATGGCTAAGATCCGTCTTGGTCAGCTTAGACTATTCTCTGCTCCAAAAAAGTGTTTGGATTGGGAAGACTAAAATACCTGAAAAACTTATGGAAGACATCAGAGATCTTAAACTTTTAAAATTCATCCATATTTTTACAATCGAGAAGTCGGGAAGTATCAATTTCTAGCAATAATATTTTAGAAGTTTATGATTAATAAAAAGCCTTCCTGTTGAAGTTAAACACTTATGAGGGGGTATAAGTGCTCAACTAACTTGCGATCGCAGAATAGTTGAGCACTTGATAAATTCTTAATCTATAGGCAATATAAAGATAATAATGCCCCCTTTTAAAAAGCTCCTTCTCCCCGGCTTTTTAGTGCTTATCCTAGCTACCCCAAGTCTAAGTCCTGTCCTTGGAGCTCTTTCCTTGTCCTTTGAGGAGCAATCTACTCCAATCGAGATCGTTCCAGAAACCACTGATCCAATCAATTTAGATCAAGAAAGCCTTACTATCCTCCCCGTTCAAAACGAAGAAACTGAGACTCTAGTCGGTGAAAATCCAACCGAGACCACCGGATCTCCAACTCCCACCGAAATTGAAACCCCAACCGAGCCACTCGTAGAAACCGTAGCTGAAGAATCCCTAATCGCCGAATCTGAAGTTGTCACCCCTATCGCCGTCTTTGATCCCAACACCTCCAAGCTTGATCTCGCCAACTTTTCTAAAAAACTTTCCCAAATCGCCGACAAATCCGGCGATTTTTCCGTTTCGAGTCTTGAACAAGATTTTCAAAAAATCCAAACCAATCTTTCTGCCTTGCGTCAAAGTCTGGAAAGTAAAAATATCGCCCCCACTATCCTCGCTCGCCTCGACGCATTTCAAAACCAATACGAAAGCGAAGTTAGCCCTATTTTAGAAAAAATTCGATCGGGCAACGACGCCAGTGAAGAAATTAAAAAGTTTCTAGAAGAACCCGAAGTCAAAATCGAAAATCCCGCTCCGTTTCGCGCCACGGTTTTCAAAGGCGAAATCAAAAAAGTTAGCGCTTCCGAATTTCCCAAAACCGCGCTTGAAGCCGAAGGTGATCTTATTAAGGATCTGATTAGCTCCGCAACTCTAAAAGCTAAAAGTATTTTTAACCCAGAACCCGAAACTTCTAACCCCCAACCCCTCACATCCAACGATTCAATTTTGACCTCCGACACCCAACCTCAAACATCCAACACTTCTAGTCCCTCCGACCTCGAAGAATCCGAAGAAATCCAATTTACCGAAAATCTTAAAAACCTCGCCGTCTCGCTCCAAAACGACCCACTTACAATCTTCAATTACGTCGCAAACAACATTAACTACATTCCATATTTCGGTTCCAAAAAAGGCGCTGATTCCACTTTGCTTGAAAAACACGGCAACGATTTCGACCAAGCCTCGCTTCTAATCGGACTCTTAAGAGTAGGGGACGCTAACGGTCAAAACAAAATTCCCTCCCGCTACAAACAAGCCACTGTTAAGTTGAGTGTGGGTGAAGTGATGGACTTGCTCGGCGTCGAAGACGCAATCGTTGCCGCCACGATTTTTGAAAAAACCGACGTGCCTTATGTTTTATACGTCGATCAAAACCAAACCCCGCTTTTCTTTGTTGTCGAAATAACCTACGTTGAAGCCTATATTGATTACGATTACACCCGCGGTGTCGTCCAAGGCAACCCCGGCGCCCAAAAAAGATGGATCCCGCTCGTTCCTTTCTTAGCTAAGTTTTATAAGAGCCAGCATTTAAATGCGCTGAGCGAAATGAACTTCAACGCCGAAACTTATTTTGATAATTATTTAAACGGAAATTATGGCGCCCAAGAACCAATCGAAGCGCTCAAGTCCGACATCCAAACTTTTCTCGCCAGCGACCCCGATCTTTCCCTCGAAGACACCTACGTCCAAACTTACCGGAGCGAAGAAGACATTGAATTCCTGCCCCTCACGCTTCCATTCGAAGTTGTGAGTAGCTTCAGCGCCTTTAGCGTCGCGCCCGAAAATTTAAAACACCGCCTTGAATTTCAAATTTTATCTCAAGATGAATCCCAAGAATTTTTAACCTACACCCCAAGCGTTTCTAGTCTTGCAAATCAAGAAATCACTTTAGAATACAATCCCGCCACCCCTGAAGATGGAATTACTATCGCGAGCTTCCCAACCATTTACGACGTCGTCCCGCTCTCCTTAGTCAACGTTCGTCCCGTTATCAAAATCAACGGCGTGCCCTTTGGCATCGATCCGGTTGGCAATACTTCGAGTCTTGGACGAGAAAATAAATTAAAAATTATTTTCAAATCTCCCAAAAAAGAAATCGGCGGCTCGGTTAGTGAAAAAATTGTCGGCACCATTGAAAAAACTGCCATCGCTGGCAATACCGAAGGCATTTCGATAAATACTGATTACATTGCTCCGCCCGAAATTCGTCCGAGTGCCGACACTCAAACTATCTCCGCCGTCGCCAGTCAAAAACTCTGGAAAACCGCTCAAAACTTTCTCTATCGACTTCAATCTAGCCACGACGAACTCGCCCGCCTAACCGGCGGCCGATTCACCAACGCCGCCACCCGTGCCATTGTTTTTAACGGCGTCGCCGTCAATTATCAATCCGGCGAGCCCTACTCCTTCGACTGGCAAGGTCTCCGCATCGACGCCTCCTCTGTCGTTAATTATTATTCGCATTTTTCCCAAGACCCCGAACTTCACCAAAAAGAATTTATGTATCTCTTCGGTCTTCAAGCCTCGCTCGATGAAGCCGACATCTTCGAAGACGATTATCAAGTCGAATCCATCTCCACCACCAAAGGTCTAAAATTAATTAACCAAAATCAAATTCCCGGCGTTCAGGTGAAAAAAATCACGAGCGCCAACGAAAGCGAAATCAATTCACTAGCCATTTCTGAATCGACCAAAACCAAACTCCGCGACGCCGTCCATCAAGACCACGTCGTCTACGTCCCTAATGCTCAATTCACCTACGAATCCTGGACCGGTTTAGTTTACATCGACATCGATCCCGACACCGGCTTTGGATCCTATATCATTGGCGAAGGCCTCAACGGGGGATACACTGTCGAGCAATGGCCGGACGGGCTAAGGAACTTCCTTATTTCCGGAGTCAGCAACCTCACCTCAACAATTATCTGGCCGGCCGAAGGAAGCGAAATAATAAAAGGTCATTCTATATACTGGAACGCTCGATACGACGGAACTGTTCCAGTTCTTGGTATTCCAGTAAGCTGGGTTGAAACGGGTAGTATAGATACTAAAAACTGGAATCCCGGTCCCATTACTCTCTGGAGTGGATATGGAACAAACGCGAGTGTAGATATTATCGTCTCTGGGTTAACTCAAGCTGAGAACCTTGATTGCGTTGCAAGTCTTGAAGGTCGCACGCTACCCGCGACGTCTGGTGGAATCGGGAAGGAAATGCATTTACCCCTAAGAATAAATAAAGCCTCTGGTTCCTATAGAACGCGTTGGTATGGGAAGGTACAATATAACGATCAAGATAATATTTACACTCACCCAAACGCCCACGATTTTTTCACGGAACTTTTTGGAAGCCTTATGACAGTTAACAATAACAACAATCCATGGATAGACTCGACCATAACTAGCACGGATCATTATTGGGACATGTCCATAACTTTCGGAGCTTTCGTCAAGCCAGCTTTAAACGAAGACCACGAAAGATATTATATGAATATGAGATGGAGTTATGGAGGAACTAAAGACTGGTGGTTTGGCAAGAAAGTTTGGATAAAAAATCCTGTTACTAATAAAGCAGTTGTTGCTGGAATACTAGAATGGGGGCCAGCAACCAGTACGGGTAGATTTGCCGGGGCTTCTCCAGAAGCCATGTACGCCATTGGCGCAAATAACGACGATAATCTTCAGTATTGCTGGGTTGCTGATCAAAATGTTGCCTATGGGAGCGTTGTTAATTACTAAAACTCAAATGAAAAAAAATTCAATAAAATTATTATTTACTGTGATAGTTGTGGTTTTTGTGGGATTTGTTTTGTTTTATAAAAATATTGGCACCGAAACCAACACAACACTTATTGAAGCCTTGTCTAGAATCTTTCCAGGGTCAAAAGTCATCCCGCAGGGAAGTTCACACCACTTTAAAGTTAACTCGAAAGATTATTTTGCGAAAATTTTTAAAAATAACAATCGAGACATCGTAGTTACTGTTGAAAACAACAACCACAGTAGTGTTTATAGCTTTTACGGTGGGTTAGTAAATCCCGAAAAGCTTATAGATGTTAATTCAATTCCAGTTTCTAGTGAAGGTGACTTTGACAAAGGATTTTTTCAAAAAGACATTACAGGCGATGGTATTGATGAAATTTTTGTCACTTTTGAATCAACGAGTAAAAGCTTAAATGGATATACGATTCTGCATTGGGCTGGCGACAAGCTAGTAAACCTTCTCGGTGACAACGCAATCCTTCATTTTGATGAAATCAGCTATAAGGATGGTTTAGTCGCCATTACAGAACACGACCTCGATGTTCGAAGTCTGTTAATTTATCAACTCGATGGGAGTTCACTTATTCCTGTTCGGGCCATTACGTTTAAACTTACTGATCGTACAAAAGGAGATGAGTATGAAGTGATTAAAACAATAAAAGATGGAAGTAGTCAGATAATAGACCGAAAAAAAGGGAACATCTGGACCGATAGTTTTGATCCCTATGAATAAGCCCAATGACCCCAATCCATAAAAAATTCTTCACCGCCGCCATTCTCCTAATTCTAAGTGCTCAAATCGCCAGCGCCGCTTTGACGTTCAACTTTGAACCACTCGAACCAACGCCAACCCTCGAACCCACTATCACTATCAAAAAAGTTCTTGATCCAATCACTCAACAAGAAGTTCTAATCGAAACCAAAAAAATTCCCGCCGACTCCGCCAAAATTTCCCAATCAGAAAAATCTGAAGATCAAACCGATACATTCGCGGAAGGGGAGGCCATCACCGCCAAAATCACTATCCAAGAAATTAAAAATAAAACCTCCAACGAGCCAACCAATAAAATCGCCTCCGCCCTTGCCGAACCGATCATTACCGGCCTGAATTTTTTAAACTCCAACCAAAACTCCGACGGCTCTTTCGGCGTCAATTCGAAAACCAAATTCATCGACACCTCTGCCGTCGCTCAACTCTTAAACCAACTCAATCAAGAAGTCGCCGCCGTTGATCAACCTCTTGTGGATTCTCTTCTCCCTGAAACTAACGAATGGATTGGATTTACTTTCCCCGAAAACAACGACTACCTCGCCCAAAAAATTTCCATTCTAAACCAAGCTAGTGAAGATACCTCAAACTCCCTCGACTACCTCGCCAGCCAAATCAACGAAACCGACCTCGGCTTTGGCTTCAAGAAAAAATTTGCCTCCGATGTCGTGTCGACCGCCCAAGTTCTAAAAATCATCGCCGAAACCAAATACCAAGACCCGGGTTCCGACCCCGACTATACCGCCAAAGGCGCCTTGATGTATCTGCTCAATTCCCAAAACTCCAACGGCGGCTGGCCGGAATTAAAAGGCGAAAGTCAAAGTTCTCTTTACGTCACCAACCTTGTTCTCCTCGCCCTTTATCCTTACCGCAACACGGTGATCGTTGGTCTCGCCGGTGGCGACACAATCATCCCGACTAAAATAAATCTTGGTTTTAATTACCTCAAAAATTACCAATACACTTTCAACGGCTCTTGGCAGGATGATTTGCTCTGGTCCGCTCTTTCATATGAAAACTTTCTACTCTATGGCCGCCTCCCATTAGAAAATCAAAAAGCCATTGACTATTTAAAAAATCAACAAGCCGCTGACGGCAGTTTCGCCTCCGGCAATTTTTTCAAAACTGCCAAGACTCTTCAAACCCTTGCCAAACCCGATGTTGTCGTCACTGATATCCAAAATCCACTCTCCGTTCCCAATCCCGAAGCTGTTATCTGGGCCACCGTTCGCGATAACGGCTACACAAATACCGAGCCGATTAATCTATCCGCCTCTCCCGCCGCTTTCCACTTGTTTGTCGACAATCAGGAAGCCGTTTTAGATTTCACTGGGCTTCCACCAAATCTCGTCCTCGAACCCAGCTCAGAAATTATTTTCCAAATCGAATTTTCCAAACCGCTTTTCGGTCAGCACAGCATTAAATTTAAAACTGATTATTCGAATCCTGAATTTATCAAAACCAACAACGAACTCACCCGCCCTATCGCCTTCGACTCGCCTCAATTTTCCGGCCCCCAACCCCCAACTTGGATCGGCGCCTTTTCGGACGCGAGCGCTGGCGACATCACTTTACGGTGGCAGCAATCCATCGATCCCTTGCGGCATCACTATGCCATTTTCGCCGCGACTGCGAGCGGCGGCTACGCTCATGACTCGCCCCTTTACGTTTTTGGACCCGGCAACTACGCTGGTATCACCTTCACCTTAGAATCTATCTATTACAACCAAAATATTTATTTCACCATCGTTTCTTATGATGCAAACGGCAACCGCGGCAACTACTCCCTCGAAACTTACGCCCAACCTTATTCCAACGCCGGGAGTTACCAGGGTACGCTTTCTGGGCGAACCTATAACTTTATCACCAATCAAAACCTACCTAATACCGAAATTGACTTCTTCTTGATCAATGACTGGTTCTCCGATGGCAATGGCAACTACTCCGTCAATTTCTATCCCGGATTTTATTTAGTTTCCCTTTACAAATCCGGGTTTCAAATCCCGTTGCAATTTCCCGAAATAAAACCCCAAGTTGCTTCCAATTTAGATTTTGGTATGGCGCCACTCTGGGATGGCGACCCGCCTTCCCCCGTTTCTAATCTCCACGGCACCTCTGGCGACGGCCAGGTTTTAATCGAATGGAATCCATACTCAGCTCCCTCCGACTTCCGGTATTTTAAAGTTTACCGCCATACCCAAAATTTCTCTTATCCTGATTCCAACTCCACTTTACTCGCTACCATCACCAACTCCTCTGCTACCTCTTTCCTAGATGAAACAATTTCAAACGGCATCAATTATTACTACGCTGTTGCGCCCGAAGATTTAAGTGGTGCCACTCCATCCGTTTCTTCTATCGGTGCCTTCAAAGGCAACTCCCGTCCGTTAATTTCCAACCTCTCCGCCACTCAAGATGGCTCAAACGTAAATCTTTTCTACAATCTTTCTGATCTTGAAAATGACCTCACTTACGTCGCCTTTGAATACTGGAACGGTTCCAGTTGGGTAGATGTAAATCAAGGGAGCGGTGAAGGCGCTCTCACGCCAGGCCCTGACAAGATTGGTCTCTGGAATGCGAAAAGTGAAATTCCCAACTTTAACAACCAAACCAAAATCCGAATCAAAACCTGGAACAACAATTATTTCTTCGACGCAATTTATTTTGAATCTCCGTTTTTTAATCTCGATACCCAAAATCCCGCCACCCCAACCATAAATCCCTATCCCGCCAAAACCGCTATCTTCAATCGCGCCTTTGCTGGCACCAAAGAATCCAACTCCTCGCTTAGCGTCAACGGCGAAGAAAAAGTTCCTATTGACTCCAATACAACCTGGACTTTTGAAACCGATCTCGCCACCGGGGCGAATCTGTTTGTGCTCAAAAGTTTGGACGATCAAACCAACGAAAGCTCGCCCGCCGAAGTCAGTATCACCTACGATCCCAACTACTTTATCTGCGGCGACTTAGACGGCAACGAAGTGATCAATATTTTAGACGTCACCAAGCTTGTTGACGTCGCTTTCCGCGGCGGCAACCCACCCACCAACTTTAACCGAGGGGATATCAACGCCGACGGCAAGTACGACATCTTCGACGTCACTCTACTCATCAACCACGCCTTCCGCGGTGCCCCCGCCCCGACGGCCTGCCTCGGCAGTGGTTAATTTTGACTCTATCTAATTACTAAACTAGAATAATCCTATGCCAGCTATCGCAACTAAAAGAAAGACCGGCACAAAAAATCTCCGCGCTCTCATCTTTGAAGCCGCCCAAGAAATTTTAAGCGATCCGGATTTTGCTTTAGAGTTGAGTGACTCGGTTAAAAAAAGACTAAAAGTTTCAAGAACGAAATCCAAAACTAAATCCCTGTCTGAAATAAAAAAGAAGTATTTTTAAGTATGACTGCCTGGTCAGTCGAGTTTTTGATTAACGCTGAAAAAGATCTTGTAAAAATAGAAAAAAGCGATCGGCGCAGAATTATTGAAAAGATCGAATGGCTAGCCAAGAATTTTAACTCTGTCTTTCAAATCAACCTCATAGGAGAATTTAGGGATTTTT
>ERZ1292623.2946-Hain-H51-01um-R1-2946-length-14851-cov-5_pt1 | contig 14851 bp, 21 predicted proteins | sample MGYA00564398_ERZ1292623 | MGnify/ENA primary metagenome ERZ1292623 (study PRJEB36523, sample SAMEA6512633) | groundwater metagenome | collected 2019-01-07 | study: AquaDiva: Metagenomics assemblies of 32 groundwater samples
AGGGCTTCCGGAGCCCTCGACCTGGGTTCAAATCCCAGCACGGGTGTATAGGGGACGAACATAATCCCCCAGCCTTTTTCCAAGGGAATTTTTTCAATGTAGCGTGTCTTTTTTCCTCAAAAGCCACAATCCCTACTCGCTCAATGGAGGAGAAGGAAGGGGGTGAATCACCCGCACGGGGGGATCGATCAACCGGCGAAACGCGGAAGGGATGCTTCCCAGGAACGAGAGAAAGGCCGACAGGAGGGACAGCAATAGGATCACGGATTGGATCCCCACCACCACGAAGAGGGAAATCCCCACGGCCGCCCAAAGATGATGGGAGAGGAAGGGTATTTTTTCCTGGAGCGAGGACCGGACGAGACCCACGTATACGGATAATCCCACTTGGATTCCGTATATTTTCTCTTCAAATCGAGCAGAGGCTGAGTGAAATAAAGCAAAGACATTCATATGTTGACACCTATGGGAAGTTTTTTGCGTCTATTTTTCTTCTTTCTTGGACGCAACCCTGAAGGAAAATGAATTCATTTAAATGCGTTGATTTGCGACACTATAACATAATGAAACTGGAAACGATTCGATTCAAGAAGCCCGACGAAGGATATGCCCCGAGCGACGACTCATGGTTATTGGCGCATGCCATTGAAAGTGAAAACGTGCGCGGGAAGAAATGCCTGGATATGGGATGCGGGAGCGGTATTCAAACCGCTGCATTGCTCATTGGGGGCGCCGAGCGCGTGCACGCGATTGACCTCCATCCCTCCGCGATTGCCACCACCTCAAAAATGATTGAAACCTACTTCCCAAACACCCATGCGCAATGCACGCGGGGGGATTTGTTTGAGGGAATCAAGGGAAAGTTTGACGTCATCGTGTTCAACCCCCCCTATGTTCCATCGGATGAATTGAAGTGGATGGAGGTGGATGGGGGAGAAAAAGGAAGGGAGGTCATCAACCGCTTCATGTCCCAGTTCCCCAAACACTTGGGGGAAAAGGGGATATGCCTCTTGCTCGCGTCCTCATTGAATGGTATCGAAAACATCCAAGCCGCTTTGCACAAGCGACACTTCAAGACACGCGTAATAGGGTCTCTCAAGCTCTCGTTTGAGGCCCTGCACGTCCTAAAGATTGAGTGGGACGGATGACCGATTTAAATTACTTGGTTCCCACAATCAGAGTATGCACACGTACCCAAGCGGTCTAAGGGGCCGGCTTCAGGAGCCGGTGGCTTAGTGCCTTCGGAGGTTCGAATCCTCCCGTGTGCATCGAGGGTTTCGTTCCTCGATCCCGATATAGAGTTGTGGCTAAGCGCCACAACTCGTTTTTCCCCAGGCTTTTGCAAAAAGGACGATGAAATATCCCCCCGCTACCACCTGCGAACAGTTCTCCCCCCACGACTGGTCCGGAAACGGGTATTTTATAGGCGGGAGCCATGAGTAGGGTCCATGAACCCCCTCCCCTTTGCCGAGTTATTGGTTCTTCTCATCGCGGTATTAGGGTATGTCCCCGCGATTATGGATTACCGGGCCTCCCGCTCCGCCAAGATGTCGTTCTCAGGTTTCACCGCGGTGGTGGTTGGAATCCTCGCTATGAATGTAGGACTGCTCACGGGAAACGAATCGTTCCACATTATCTATCATCTCATCGGAATCATGGGGGCAGGAATCCTCTTCCTGTATTGGACCCAGCGCAATTACGAAGAACAAGTGTTCATGCAGAAACGAATGGAACGATTGACGAGGGATGAGAAATGATGAACGAGCTCATCCCCCTCATGGATACCATCGGCGCCGTGGCATTCCTGTTCGCCTTCCGGTTCGCATGGAAAAGCATCCCCCACGCGGGAGAGAGCCGGGCCTACTGGATTATCCTCTCGTTTGGAATGCTCCAAGCCTTCGCCTGGAGCCTGGCCACGATGCTCGAATCCCTGGGATTCAATCCGGTCGCATTCGCGGCGATGAAGCCCATCCTTGCGACCGCATTGCTGGTCAATCTCTCCCTGGCGGCCATCCTATCCTTCGTATCCTTGACGAGGCCCTTTGATTAGCTTTTAGAAGCCATCCGACGCTCAACTAGTGGGAATGATGACGTAAACCCCGACTGACGCAAGGATGATGAATTAACTCACGTCTGACCCAAACTAGTATTCCGCGCAGGAGCATTAAATACTCGGGAAGAGTCCCATGGAATACGCATGGCCACGACCCTCTCTTTCACTCCAAAAGAAGCCCGCCTGCTCCTCCAACGATTAGAGGAATACCCATCCCTCCCCACCCCGTCCCCGTACGAAAAGGCCCGCCACCGGGTGGGAGAGGCCGTAGTCACCGTATACACGAGCGGGAAGATGGTCATCACAGCAAAGAATTCGCTCGTGGAGAAAAGCGTGAAGGAAAAAATAATCGCCTGGATGGGAACGGAAACCGATGAATTGGTCTTCGGAATCGACGAAGTGGGACGAGGGGAAAGAACAGGACCATTGGTCGTGGGAGGCGTGCTGGGTTACCGCAATTCCTTACGGGGATTGCGTGACTCTAAAAAAACAGTGAATATTTCCGCACACTACACGGAAGCCACGAAACACGCCCTCCTGGACATGCGCGTGTCAGTAAGCGCAGGGATGATTGATGAATTGCGAAAAAAAGGAATGACCATGAACGATATCCAGGCGGAAATCGCACAGGCCTTCCACTCCCTTAAGGAAAAATGGGCCCCTCAAAGTATGACCCTCATGGATGGGAGACCCTTGCGCAAAGGGATGAAGGGAATCACCTTCCAGGAAAAAGCCGATGACATCGAACCCAGCGTGAGTGCGGCCAGCATCATCGCCAAACACACGCGGAACGAGAGCGGAGATACGAATGAACGCAAGACCTGGAAAACTAAGGAATAGAGGAAAATCCCCCCGATACCTGACCGTAATCGCCGCCGGCACACGGCCTCCGAGAGGAATGACGAATTCCAATAAAAGGGAAAAAGTAGTGACGGATGGCATTACCAAGACAGCGGAAAAGATGCGCACAGTCATGCGACGACAGGAAGAAATCAATCGGGAAGTGAGAGAAATCATCGACAGGATGGCGAATCCCAATGAACCCATCCCCCCACTCCTCCTGATGGCGATACGGAGAAAGATTTCAGGAGAACGACGGGTGCTCTTGCTCCAAGTTGCCCAAGAATATCATTTCTACCATTTGAAAATTGCGGGTGACGAAATACAGCGAGGCGAACCGTTAACCGCTAATGAAAAAATAGACGAGTGGGGGCCATTCCATAAAAGAATCCAAAAATTACAAAAAATGTATGATCAAAAAAGGAAAGTAATGCAGAATGGCAAACAAATCGAAACGAATGCGAGAGAACTCATCCATCGGTTTTTCAACCGGAAGAAGTGGCCCCAATGAATCCCAAGCGAAGAGTTCTCACCCCTGCTCAAATCCGGCAACGAAAAAGGGAACGGAATGCCATCCTCAAGAGGGTCCGGCCTGGAGTTAAGGTGGTGCGAGAAGGGCTGTTCGTCTTTCAGCGGCACTCATTGGAAGGAAGAATCACGCACATCGAAAAAGCACAGCGTGAAATAATTGATGAACGTATCGAAGCAGGGAAATGGCAGAAACATCACCGTCAATTGATGAAGCGGATGGTCAAACGAATGCGGTCCAAACGGCCGACCCGGGACTTCCTGACATCCTTCAAGCACTACCTCACATGGGGTGCCCGCTATTTTTACCTCCAAATGTCATACGAATACGCGCGAACATTCCAGGACCTCGCATTGATGGAAAAAAAAATTGGACGTGAACCCACCCCTGAAGAGGAAAAAGCAGTCTGGAAGAGACACCAGGAGAACATCCAATACTTCATCGAAAAACATGAAGAGATTCAACGCACGCTCAAAAATCCCCAACGCCTACGCTATGAAGCCGAGGAATTCCTACGCACAGTTTCGGAAGAGTGAAACGAGAACATCAAGCGGAGTTGATTCCTTTCTTGAGCTTGGATGCCTCCGCGGGAGACAACGGAATACGCGTGACCCCGTGACCAATCAACGCACTCCCACCAAAAGGATCCCGCACGAGAATAGTGAAAGGGGTTTTTCCCTCACGGCACTTCTCCAAATCAACCAATCGTGCACGGGCCCCCTTTTTTTGGGCATCGTCCCCACCCTCCAGTAAGAGGCGGAGGACCCCATCCACGCGATCCAAAAAACCCTCAATATTGGTGAAGAATCCCTCCGCGAAGGGACCGGGCTCCAACAATACGCCCAGCTCCGGAATCTCAATGGTCCCAGAAGAATTGCGCACAATTTTGATATGCATATCTTTCTCCCCGCGAATCCGTGCCTCATATGCACAGGGTTCCCTGAACTCGAGACTCATGGCATCGGACCACTTGAATCCGCAGTGGGAACAGGAGAGAGTCTGGAGCATCATCTGCCCAAACAAGGGAATGGTTTCCGCCCATTGAACCATGGATGCGGATTTCCCACACTGGGGACAATCCATGGGAGAAATGGAATACGGTTCCTTCGTCCCCGGGGAAGGGGGACCCGCCGTCTCCATCACGTACTCACCGGGACCGTTTTCGTTTGCGGCGCACCGGAACGGAAACGGCCACCTTCGTTTCAGCCTTTGAACCCCTTTCCAGCCCCTGAACACGCCACTCCAATTCCTCGAGGCGGGAAAACAATTGCTTAAGCTTGGTATTAATCGCGCGGAAAGGACCCTCATTCCCTGAAACCCCATCCGGGAAGGAAGAGGGGAGAGGGGAGGGAGGAATGAAGGACACGTTGACCTTTTCCTTCCGCGGAAAAAAAGAGACGAGGACATTCAATCCGAAAAGGAGGAGGGCCCCGGCCACGAGAAAGGGAGTTAGTACCGACATAATTGGATTATTCGACAAAAGGGTTTATAGGAAAAGCGGGAAAAAAACGCGAAAATATCCCCAATTGGGCCTCCGCAACCGCCTCAAGGGAAAGGCCTTTGATCCCGGCCACCCGTTCCGCCACGCGAGGAATCCATGCCGGGGAGGAGGGAATCCCATCAAAGGGAATAGGGGAATCGGTCTCCAATCCCAATAACTCGATGGGCTGGCGCTCGATAAAATGATCCATATGCGGGGAATTAAGAATGGTCGGGCCCACCGTCACCACCCAGGAACGGGAGATGATCTGTTTCTGCTGCTTCTCATTCCCCGAAAACCAGTGAAGGATAACCTTCTCCGCATTCGTATCCACGAGCATGTCCAGCGATTCTTGCTTGGCATGGCGCGTATGGACGACGATGAGCTTATCGTGCTCAATCGACCAATCAATGAAACGAGAAAAGACCTTCTTTTGGGCCTCCTGCTGGGAAGGAGTCTTCCCATACAGAAAATCCAGACCTGTCTCCCCCAAGAAAGGAGCATCCTTCACGAATGCAGAGAATTTTTCGAGGGAAGAGGGAACATCACTCCCAGGGATGGAAATAACCGACTCGGGATGAAAACCCAATCCCACAATGGCGGGAGGAAACGAAGAGGAGAGAGAAGAAAATGTACGATAGTTGGCGAGATCCCCACTATTCACGAGCCAACGATCAACTCCCGCGGAGCGACATTCGGGCGGGATCCCCGCAAGGGTAGGGGAATCAAGAATGTGCGTGTGAAAATCGACCCATTGGACCATCCAATACCCCTCCGTCAGGGAGTGCGATAATGCCCATTTTAAAGCCATTCGATGGACAAAAAACCCATGGATGACCATTCAAACAAGGAAAAACATCCCGGAAAAAAAACGGGAGACACTCATCCTCCTTCGCATGAACACACGAAAGGGGAATCCGCAACCACCCCGCCCCCCGCTCCTTCCGACCGACGGAGGGCGGTCGCCATCGGACTCATTCTCGCAGCCGTACTATTGATTGTGGGAGGACTGGTGTTCACCAAACTCACCCATGTAGAAAACCCGCCCGAACCCGTCCCCATTCCCGTCAAAATAACCCTCCTCGTGGACGCGACCTGCACCTTCTGCCCAAAGACGAATACCATTCTCACCAAACTGGATGAGAGCCACGTCCAATACGAATTGACCACGGTGGACCTGCACTCGGAAGAAGGAAAAGCTCTCGCGGAAGAATTCGATTTGAAATATGTCCCCACCGCACTTGTGGGAGTGGCCGGACTGGATCAAAACACAACCATCCAAGGAATACTCCAAGGACAATTCGTCAACAACCCCCTCCAGACCAAAAAGGGATGGATCATCATCCCCGAACAATTCCTGGACAAACAGCCCAAACTCCTCACGTTCATCCAAAAACCCACCGCGTGTGAAGTGCCGGAAGGGAAAATACTCATCACGGCCCAACTGGATTATGGGGACTGCAAGCCCTGTATTGAAGCCCAAAAAATACTCAATGGATTGACGCAGGAATATTATTCATTGGCCATCGAATACCGACCCATCATGTACAGCCGACCCACACTCGCGGACATCCAAAATGCGCTCGCCACAAATAAAGGAGCGGTATGCGCGGACCGATTGGGATACCTCAACGAATACACGGAATGCAATTATTTCAACGCCCAATTCCATGGAAACCTGGATATCGACTTCATGAAGGCCTGCATTCAAGAAGCCGGGGTCAACAGCCCGGAAACCCAGGACGAATTCGTATCCTGCGTGCAGGATGAGAATTCAGGAGCGGAGCAGATGGTCATCCAAAACACCAAGGATGGGCTGGCGTGGAATCCCCTCAAGTATACGCCCTCCTTCATCATCGACTGCACGTACTCCTTCGTGGGACAGAAGAGCCTCCCCATCCACCTCTGCGGAATACACCCCGAATTGGAAGGGTGTGAGGCCCTCATCGAGGCCACGTTGAACCCCCCCGCCCCGGTGGAAACAGCCCCTGCGGATGAAAATGAAATGGAAAACCCCACCCCTGAGGACTTCTCCCTCGTCGTGGGGGACGCCAATGCCGATTCTAATGCGCTCATCTAGATAGGCATTAATAATCCAATTCGAGACCATATTCTTCGCGCATGACCACCAATGTATCCATCGAATACGCCAATGCCCTGGCCAAATACGAACAGGCCAAGACCAATGCCGAAAAATTAGCCGCCCTAGAGGAAATGAAGAGCCAAGCCCCCACCCACAAGGGAGCGGAGAACCTCAAAAACGAAGTCACCAAAAAAATAGTACGAATCAAACTCGAAATTGAAAAAGACAAGGCCCAGTCATCCAAGAAGGGAGGTGGACCCAGCATCTCCGTCAAGAAGGATGGGGCCGGGCAGATTGTCCTCGTAGGAGTCCCCAACTCCGGAAAGACCACCTTCTTCAATGCCATGACGGGATTGAACGGACTCGTGGGGGATTACGAATTCACGACCTCCCTGCCCGACGTGGGAATGATCGATTTCAAGGGAGCCAAGATCCAGCTCGTGGACCTGCCCCCCATCACCCAAGGAAGCGCAGAAGGAAAAATGAACGGCCGGGAAGTCCTCGCCGTGATCCGCAACGCCGACGCCATCGTTTTTGTGGTGAGCGCGCAGAACGCGGCGAATGAGTATCTATTGCTCAAGAAAGAATTGGAGCTCTCTGGAATCATCCTCAACCGCAAAAAACCCAACATCAGCGTGACCCCCTCCTCATTCCCAGGGTTCTCACTCACGGGAAAAGAATTCCTCAAAATTTCCCAAGAACAACTCGTGGAACACCTCAAGGCTAAGGGGATGTTCAATGTTCAAGTCATCCTCCGCGAACCCACCACCATTGAAACGGTCGAGGAAGCGATGGATGGAACATTGGAATACAAGCGATGCATGATCGTGCTCATGAAAAGTACCCACCACGCGGAAGTGAAACGAGAGAAAGGAATGGTCATGTATACCTGGGAAAATACCCCCGAACAAAAAAAAATAGCCATCGATTTATTGTTCGAGGTGTTAGAAAAAGTATACGTGTATACCAAAAAGCCCGGACAGGATGCCGCGACCATCCCATTGATTGTGGCCAAAGGATCAAATGTCCTGGATGTCGCGGGACTCGTGCACAAGGACATCGTGCAGAACTTCAATTACGCTAAAGTATGGGGAAGCGCCAAATTCGATGGACAACGAGTCGCGAAAGACTATATCGTCCAAGACGGCGACATCATCGAATTCAACTGGTGAGGATACTCACCCACACGAGAGGGGAAGCCCTCACTCGTTCTCTTCCGCCTGCCGGGCTTTTACCCATTGCAAGAGCGTACGACCCCCCACGATCAATGCGACCCCCACCAAGATGTAGGCGAGTCCCGTGATGAGGGTGTCGGAGGCCTGTTGGGAGGGATCCACCTCCGCTTCAATACCGGCCCCCTTAATGGTCTTCACCAACCCTTTGGCTTTATTCCCCAATTCCGCTGCGGTGGCATATTGTTTTTTTGCGAACGCATTCTCGGCATTCTCCCACGCCCCCAGCAAATTCTGGACATTGACCTGATCCTTCCAGCGATACCCATTCTCTTCCGCGAGCAGGGTCAATACCCCCTGGGAAAGGGAATCAAATCCCGTGGATTTCTGGAACGAGGGATCCAACCCATATAACACGGAATAGGACTGGGAGCGCAGGGTTCGCGCATCCGCCTCGGCCTCCAATGCACTCACTTTGGTAGGAATCCCCGCCACCTCCACAGATACCCGCTGGGCATTCTCCGCGGCCGAATCCGCATAGGGGGAAAGAGCGCTCGAAAGGGACTGATTAACACCCAATGGGGAAAGGAGCCCCAACAATTGGGACTTCGTCTGCGTATCCAAGGAAGAATCAGAGGCAATCTGATTCTTCACTTTGGAGACCTGTTGATCATACTCAGCCGCCGCATCTTTCTGCACATCAATGGCAGAAAAAATATCGGCGTAGGCGGAACCCACCCCATTCACGATGCTGGTGTCAATGGACACATTCAGGAAGGAAACCTCCTGCTCGCTCAACGACTTAATATCCCCTGCGATTCCCCTCAAATCAACGGCCATGGTCTCCAATTTTCCCTTCAACACCCCCACATCCCCTTTCAGCGAATTATTCGTGACGGTTTGGGAAACGATATCCACATCAAACGTCTCATTTTCCACCGCATTGGCCAACTCTTCAAGCTTGTTCACGGTGGGAAGGGACACCAACCAACTGGTCTGGGTCTTCAACAAGGATAATCGCTGCACCAGGAGATTGGCCGAAATGAGATTGGTGCGCAATACCCCCTTCTCGACCGGTTTCCCATCCTTGTCAGAGATTGGAATAATGGTCTTGAGGGAATCATTCTGGAGAATAGATACCAACCAATACATCGAAGTGCCGCTCTTTTGGGGAAGGGATTTGAATACGGCCGCCTTCTCATTGGGCTCCAAATAATTCCCCTGCACAAGCGCGCTTTCCGCATCGAAGGCCTGGAGGCCCCACGCGGGAACCAGGATTAAGGAAAGGGCGAAAACGACCCACACCAATCGCATATGAGGCGAAAAAACCCATTATAGGTTATAATCCCTCCGATGCACATTTTAGTCGGACTGCCCGGTTGGGGTCATGGTGCAACCTGGTAACACAAGAGCCTCCAGAGCTTTAGATCAGGGTTCAAATCCCTGTGACCCCATCGAGAAATTCATTCATTGATCTCGAAATTGGTTGATTGCATACAATCCCGCAACCATTTTGGTCAAGCTTTTTGCCTGGCAAAAAGGTTGGTTCGAATCCCTGTGACCCCATCCTGACTTTTTCCATATGACCTACGACTATCGCTCCCGAAAAATCGTCGCCATCCTGAGCGAAGCATTGCCACCAGGGAAAGCCATGAATGCCCTTGGACACCTGGCCTTCGCCGCCGGACACGCGTCGGATGAATCATGGATGGGACAAAAAATAATCACGGATACCGATGGACAGAACCACGCGGGGATTTCCAAATACCCCTTCATCATCCTCAAAGCAACCCCGGACGAAATTAAGGAGATCATCCACCGCGCCAAAAGAGAATCCATTCTCATCATTGACTACCCCCAAGAGATGTTCGACACGGGAGCCGATGACGAACTAGTGACGGCCATTCAATCGTTAAAAAATGAAACCGCCACGTATCACGCCGCAGTATTGGTCGGGGAAGCAGGAAAAATCAATAAATTAACTTCACACCTCAAACTCTATCGCTGAATCGGCTAAAATTCTCCATAGATATAAATGAGTTCCGTGGACCGTCAGGGGAATGGCCCGGATATATTTGGACTCGAATGTGTTCATTTCATATGTCAAAGACGAAATAGGATTCAACTGGCGCGCCTTATTCATCGAAACGGAGAAATTCTTTGAACGAGTGGCTGCAGGCGGCCATGTCATTGTTCTCTCTTCCCTTTTCCTGGATGAAGTCAAGAAGATAACGCGGATGAATGAGGAAGGAATACTGGGAACATTCGGAAAACTAAATATAAGGAGTGAAATATATCCAATCAATCAAGTCCTCTTCACCCTGCGCTTCAAAAAATTGGGAATCCACCAACTGGACGCCATTCATGTGGCGGCCAGCATTGAATCAGGATGCACGTGTATCGTGACATTCAATATGAAGGACTTTGCCCGCCAACAGGAAATTCCAGTATTCCAACCAGCTACTTTTCGATAATCCCATGCTTGGCGATAAACTCACGGGCCATTTCATCTCTTTCAGAAGGAGTAGGCATTCGCCCATCCCACCCTCTTTCTTTCGCTTTCCGGGCCAATTCCTTAAATGCAGCCCGAAATTTCTTTCGATAAACCATGCTCTCCTGAACCTTCTCGATATTCCTCCGAATAGCATCCTTCAAAAATTCAGAACGCGAAGAATATTTTCCCGATTCCTTCACCAACTCATCAATTTCCTGGACGAACGTATCCTCGACCTGGACGGAAAGCATTTTCATGCAAAATACATATTACTAACAGGTTAATAAGAATATGGTGAAAATCAGACAAATTAAAGTAATGCCATTAGCTCTGGAATGAAAAGAAACATCCCAGTCGTGAACACAACTCCTGTAACCAAACGACGAACATTCGTGCTTTCGTAGTGAAATCCTACTTGAATGAACCCGTCCAGGATAAGTGGCATCATCAAGAAGATTCCAATACCCCACTCATGTAAAAAAAAATTATTAACAATATATCCAAACGGAATACCCAGCAAAATGCCCGTGCAACGAGCACACAAAGGAAAAGAATGCCCCCTGAAAGAAAAACATCTCCCAGGAAGGGCATGGCAAAAGACTATTTTCAGGAAAATATCACCCCAGTTCGACCAATGCAGCCGCCTTAGAGGACCAATTCCCTTTAATCTCCAATTTCAACCCGGTGGCAGTCATCGGAACATCAAATACCTTAAAACCGCTCACTGGCAATCCTGGCTGAAGTTTTTCACCCAAATAGAATCCATTTCCGATATAGATTTCTGCAGTCGAATCAGAGTCAAATTTCCGCCCAAGATTATCTACCAGTTGCAAGTTGAGGGTGACATATTTACTTTCAACGCCCTGGTTTTCAACTTCAAGTTCAACAATGACAAACTCCCCTTTGGCTTCCACCGTTGAAAAACTCCCAACACCGCTTTTTTTCCCAACAGACAATACGGTGTATGCCACACCATCATATACAAATTTTTCACCAATTCCAAAAACAGCCGTTTCGGCTTCAGGAGCACTTCCTCCCGAAGCAGATGCGCCGGCAACCCCATTCGCCACAACTGCCTGCCCATCATCATTAGACAGTCCGGCCGTCAACAAGAGAACAATGATAACCGCCCCAATACAAATACCGATACACGCCCCAGCACCCGTGCCCATGCTTTTCAAAAAACTCCCCAAGGGCCCAGTCTTATCCTTCCAATTCACGTTCACATCCGATTCATTTTTGCTCATGTAACAAACACCCCCACGACTAAACCCGTGGTCAATAGACCCATACACCCCACGCCCGTTTAAAATCCTACGTTCTTTCGGACGCCCATATTTAACGAAATAACCGACCCCTCCCTGGATGTGGGATAAGGTCTCATTCGTCCGGAGGGGAAGACTACGGACCCAAATTCTGGAGAATCTCATCCAGCCAAACAATCCAACCGATCTGGCCAAGCGGCTCCATTCCCACCGCCCAACCGTATCCAGCGCATTGGGAGAACTCGCGCGGGCGAACCTAGTCAAACGCGTGAATCCGGGAGAGAAAAATATCAGCATCTATGGGTTGACTCCGGAAGGATTGAAGATCCTCCAAGCCGTTAAGGGAATGCGTAGGGGAATCGCCGCCGACTCAGACGGGAAAGGGAAAGAATATTAGCCCCACAAAACTCATTCCGGGAATATGCCCATCCTCCGCGCGAACGAATACGATATCCCAGATATCCTTCCCCTAATCCTGGAATACTTCCCCTACACCAAAATGGAGTATGACCGAATCGAACAGCGCATCCAACGGAAGGATTTCCTATTCCTCAAGAGCGAGACGAATGGGGTATTCACCGGATTTGCCGAATACCAAATCACCAATCCAAAAAGGAAAATCGTGCGATTGAATGGAATCGTGGTCACGCGCGCCCATCGAGGAAAAGGAATCGCGAAAGCCCTCATGGAAGAAGGGGAGAAATGGGCCAGGCGAAAAAAAATGAAAACCCTTTTCCTGCTGGTCCAATCCACCAATGCACGCGCCCAAAAAGTGTATGCCGAAAACGGATTCTTATTTAAAAAAATTCATTCCCGGAAAATCGATGGAAAAAAGGCAGAGGTGTGGGAAAAATCATTGGATCAATAAAATATTGGATTAATAGGACTTGGAGAATAAGGCCCGATAATCCGCGGATTTCCCGCAATGCACGCACAACCCGCCCTTGATAGGCTTCTCGCTCAAGGGAATACAGCGCGAGGAGGCCGTGGTCTTATCCTTGATCGCCTTTTCGCACTCCACACTGCCGCAGAAGGGCATGCGGATAATTCGGCGTTGTTCCAATGCATGCTCGAATTCACGCATCGTGGACACATCCACGATCAGGGAATCCCTCCAGGATTTCGCCTTCGTGAACAACGCGTGATGCATGGCCTCCAATTCGTGTTCAATGGCCTTCTCGATTCCATGCAGAGGGAGAATCTTCTTCTCCCCCGTGTCTCTCCGAACCAGGACGCATTGATTTTGCCCCAGGTCGCGGGGGCCCAATTCGATACGGAGGGGAATGCCCTTCAATTCCCACTCATTGAACTTCCACCCAGCGGAATACTGCTCCCGTTCATCTACGATCGCATTGAATTTCCCCAACTCCTTGACCAATTTCCGCGACGCATCCAAAACAACCTGTTTGGTCTGCTCGAACAGGATGGGAACAATGACGACCTTGTTTCGCGCCAAGCGAGGAGGCAAAACCAGCCCTTTATCATCCCCATGAACAAGGATGACCGCCCCAATCGTCCGCGTGGACATCCCCCAGGAATTCTGATAGGGAAAATGGGGCTTCTCATCCTCCCCACTGAATGAAATATTGAACGCCTTGGAGAAATTCTGCCCCAAATCATGCGACGTGGCGCACTGCAAGGCTTTCCCGTCCGGCATCCACGCTTCAACGGTGAGAGTGGTGACGGCCCCGGCAAACTTTTCCCCATCCGTCTTCCGCCCCGGAATGACGGGAATCGCGAGGAGGTCCTCCATGACCTTGCGATACTCCTCCAAATAATCCAGGGTCTCCTGCCACTCTTCCGCGTGCGTGGCATAGAGGCAATGACCCTCCTGCCAGAGGAACTCGCGCGTACGGAGAAAGGGCTTGGTCATCTTGATCTCCCACCGCACGACATTGCACCACTGATTGAGCTTCAAGGGAAGATCGCGATGGGAACGAACCCATTTGGAAAACGAATCGCAAATCACCGTTTCGCTCGTCGGACGAATGGCCAGCCGCTCCTCCGTTCCTTCCTCTTTCTCAATCCACGCCACTTCAGGGGAAAAACCCGCGGCGTGCTCGGCTTCTTTCCTAAAAAAGGACTCCGGAATGAGGAGGGGAAAATACGCATTCCGGACCCCACGAAGGTAAATATTGGCATCTAGGAAACGCTGGATCCCCTCCCAGAGCATCATGGCATGGGGACGAATAATCATGAAACCATGCACGGGAGCATAATCCGCGAGCTCGGCCTTCTGAACCACCTGCGTATACCACTCCGAAAGATCATCGGACTTCTTCACGGTAATCCCCACGAGCTTCGGAACCTTCTCGACCGGCATATGAACGACATATGCGAACGGACACCTTAAATAATACGCCCCGGTCCCAAAAGAAAACACCCCACTTGTAGGGGAGAAATACCCCCTCTGGGTCTCCAACCGTTCATCAAAAAAAAAGAAAACGACCGTCCTATGAATAGAAAGAAGAAAAAAACGGGAGAGCCCGTCTGTAAACCGGAACCTTTTGCCCAAAAGGTTCATCAAAAAGGATGGAAAAAAAGAATAACTTGACGAAAAAGAAGAAAAAACGGGAGAGCCCGGATTTGAACCGGGGTCGCCACCACCCCAAGGTGGTATACTACCAGGCTATACTACTCCCCCAACTAACCCCCGAATAAACCCTCGAGGATGTAGGAAAAACCAGGGAATGTATTTTTAAACCCCAAAATTTTTCTCCCAGCATGAGTTCCAAACATAAATCAAAACCAAGCAAAAAGACCACCTCTCACCGGTCGAAAACCCACATGGCGAAAAAAGACCACCCCCTCCGCCACCCGGAACACCGCGAACGATTCTACCGGGCCAAACGGGCATTGAGGGCATTGAAGCACACCGTATCGCTCCCCAAAGCCGTCATCCACACGCACCGCGCCCACGTCCCCGAGAAACTGA
>ERZ1292623.2947-Hain-H51-01um-R1-2947-length-14849-cov-21_pt1 | contig 14849 bp, 14 predicted proteins | sample MGYA00564398_ERZ1292623 | MGnify/ENA primary metagenome ERZ1292623 (study PRJEB36523, sample SAMEA6512633) | groundwater metagenome | collected 2019-01-07 | study: AquaDiva: Metagenomics assemblies of 32 groundwater samples
AATTCTCTGGGACGTCATGCACTGAAGAATTTGAAGATAAGATTAAAGAGTTCTTAGAATAAAATCTTCTAAAGAACAAATTAAATATTTACGCTTCGCGAATTAATTGCTCCGCGTTCCGCTTCCGCTTGAACGCTCCGCTAAAAATTACATATCTATTAAACTATAAAGATTATTTCATAAAGAAAGATTTTTTAAACTAATTATTTCTAACTCAATTATGGCTCCGTAGCTCAGCCTGGTTAGAGCACTGGACTTTTAATCCAGGTGTCGAGGGTTCAAATCCCTTCGGGGTCATAATTTATTTTAAAAGAATATCTTAATTATTCAATTATTTCAAATTCATATGTTTTAACAAAATTATTATTAATTTTTAAAACACTTTTGTAAGAACCCAAACCACCTTTTTCTAACAAAAAAGGCATCAAAGAAGAAGTAAACATTGCCTCCCCTTTTGATAAAGAATATATTTTGTTAAATTCACACACTCTTTCTCCATGTGGGCTATATACCTCAACACTTAAAGAGGTATTACCAAAATAAGAACTGGGACTAACATATGTAGGGGTTTTAGTCTCAATTGCTTCATTTATCCGGTCCATATAGTTAGACAAAACACTTATCCGTAGATTCTCATCCTTCTGAAATTTATTTTTTATCCCCACGTATTCTACAGGATACTCAATAATTCCATCACCATTAAAGTCTTTAAAATAGTTGTAAGTAAAAAAAATCATGCTTTCTTCAAGATTAATTCTAAGTTTCACTGGTTGTTGTATTTCTTGGGGTTGATATTGTCTCTGTTGTGCTTGTTGCTCTTGAACATAAACATTTTGCTGAACATTATTTGGATAAGCGCTTGGATTTAATTGTCCCCTAATTCCTTCGCTTATTCCGGTTTGTATTGCATTATAACCCATATCTCTAATAAATGCTTGCCCTTGAGGAGGCAAATTCTGACAACCAATCATTCCCAACAAACCTACAGAAGCAACAAATGCCTTTCCTTGTTTAGATAACTTATCTAGGGTTTTTCCCATTAATAAGTTAGAAGCAATCAATATTTAAACATTATTATCTTTTTTTAGGTAGTTCAAAACACCCGATTTTTTCAGAACAATAAAATATATAAAGTTCTGGCATCTTTGTATTTAATCTGCGCGAGCTTCTTGAAAACCCAAACATTTTTAAACCAACTTTCGCAATATTTTATTATTCAGTAGTTGTTAAAGATATTACAGCCCTGTTGCAACTATTTTAACTAAACTCCAACCAAAAAAGATGCACATTCTTCAACCAAAACACACGAAACTCAACGAAAAAGACGCTCAAATCTTGCTTGACAAATTAAATATTTCTAAATCACAACTTCCAAAAATTCTTTCTAGTGATACGGCTCTTCCCGAAGGTTGTGAAGTTGGGGACATAATTAAAATTGAAAGAAAAGAAAAAGAAAATACTGTTCTTTTCCACAGGGTTGTTGTATAATGTCCAGAAAAAATGACCATATAATTGTAAAAAGATATTTTGAAGATCATTCATTAGTTGAGTCAAACATAATTTCTTTTAATCATTTTATAGAAAAAAGAATGCAGGAAATTGTGAACGATATTAGCGAGAATATTGAAAGTGACGAATTTGAGATTCAGCTCGGAAAAATTGAAGTTGGAAAACCACAGATTATAGAAGCAGATGGAAGTTCCTCGTTGATAACTCCGAATGACGCGCGACTTAGAAACTTGACATATTCAGCGCCTATAACCATGGAAATGACGGTTAAAAAAGATGACCAAGTTGATTCTCAAACCGTAGAAATTGGAAGAATTCCTGTAATGGTTAAGAGCAAAGCGTGCAATACTTATGGAATGAATGAAGAAAAATTGATTGAAAATTTCATAGATCCTAAAGATCCGGGGGGATATTTTATTGTCAATGGAAATGAAAGAGTTATGGTTATGGCGGAGGATCTAGCGGAAAACCAGCCATTCATAGAAAATAATAATAAAGGTGAATTAAAATTAAGGATGTTTTCTCTCAGGGGAACTTACAGAATTCCAGTAACAATTTCAGAAAGCAAAGAAGGAATTTTTGAAACAACATTTTCAAGATTTAGAGACATTCCTGCAGTCATACTTTTGAAGACCCTTGGAATGACTAAAGAATCAGACATTGCAAAATACATTGGAAAAGAAACAGACAGTGTTATTGTAAATTTGTATGAATTTGCAAACATACAAAATGTCGAAGATGCGATGATGTACATTGCTGAAAAGACCGCGCTGCAAGGAACAAAAAAAGAAATCTTGGACAGAGTTAAGCAAAGAATTGATTCATACCTTTTTCCACACATAGGGACAAAGAAAGAAGACAGACCAAAGAAAGCAATTACACTATGCAAATTAATAAAACAATTTTTAATTGCAAAAGAAAATCCAAAAATAAGAACAGACAAAGACCATTACGCGAATAAAAGAGTCAGATTAAGCGGCGACCTTTTAGCAAGTTTGTTCAGAGTCAATCTTGGAATTTTGTTAAGGGACGTTCAGTACTCATTGCAAAAATCTTCGAAGAGAAAAAAATTCTACTCTATAAAAACAATCGCTAAGTCGACGCTGTTTTCACACAGAGTTGAATCAGCAATAGCAACTGGAAGCTGGACAGGAGAACGTTCTGGAGTGACTCAAAATATGGACAAGACAAATTATTTAGCGACTATTTCGCAGCTGCAGAGAGTTGCATCTATGCTTGCTTCTGATCAAGAAAATTTCATGGCAAGAACTTTGCACCCAACGCATTACGGTCGTTTTTGTCCTATTGAAACGCCTGAAGGAACTGAAATTGGTTTGAGAAAAAATCTGGCGATTTTGGCGCGAGTATCGACGAGAATTGATCTTGAAGAAGAGAAGTTTACAAAAGAAGCTGAAAAAATCGGCTTAGACAGAGAAGGTATTGAAGGGATGGAAATTTTCTACAATGGAAGATACATTGGAAACGTCAAGGACTCAGAAAATTTTGTCAGAACCATAAGAGAAAAAAGAAGAGCAAGTGAACTCCCAGTAGAATTAAGTATAAGAAACGATGCGAGCTTGAATGTTATTAATATATCCACGGAACCGGGAAGAGTTTTAAGACCTTTAATAATTATTGAAAACGAAAAATCAAGATTAAAACCGGAGCACATGGTCAGACTTGAACAAAAAGAAATGAGATGGATTGATTTAATAAAAGAAGGTGTTATAGAATATATCGATGCTGCTGAAGAAGAAAATGCTTTGGTTGCTTTATTTGAAAAAGAAATTGGAGAGAAAAACACCCATTTAGAAGTTGATCCAATGGATTTGTTTGGGGTCATAACCTCGTTAGTTCCTTACGGAAATCATGACCAGTCATCTAGACTGAACAGAGGTTCTAAGACACAGAAACAATCTCTTGGAATTTATGCTGCAAACTACCATGCGCGACTTGACACAGATGTCAGTATATTACAATACCCGCAAAAACCAATTGTAAGAAGTTTCGTGTACGATACTTTAGAAACATATCCTGCAGGACAAAATCTTGTCGTCGCTATAATGCCTTATGAAGGTTACAATATGGAAGACGCGCTGATATTCAATAAAGGAAGTGTTGATAGAGGAATTGGAAGAAGTTTTTATTATCGTCCATATTCTGCAGTTGAAATGAATTATGCAGGTGGATTGAAGGATCAAATTTTAATCCCAGACAAAGATACTTCTGGTTACAAAACTGAAGCAAGTTATAGATATCTTGAAAACGACGGAATTGTTTCCCCTGAAGCCGAAGTCGGCGAAGGAGAAGTTTTAATTGGAAAAATCTCGCCGCCAAAATTCCTGTCTGAAGCTAGAGAAATCGCTGTACGAACAAATAAAGAATCTTCAGTTACAATGAGGCAAGAAGAACAAGGAATTGTCGACGCTGTTTTCATAACTGAAGATGATGAAGGAAATAAGATTGTTCAGATTAAAACACGTGACCAAAGAATTCCTGAACTTGGAGATAAATTCGCAACTGCTCACGGACAGAAAGGAGTTATAGGTGCAATAATTGCTGAAGAAAACATGCCTTTCACTTCTCGAGGAATAAAGCCGGATGTAATGTTTAATCCTCATGGTTTGCCGTCAAGAATGACTGTTGGATACTTATTGGAATTACTTGCTGGGAAGGTGGGCTGTTTAAGAGGGGAAGTTGTCGACGGAACTTCATTCTCTGGAGAAAGTAAAAAAGAATTGGAAGAAGAATTGAAAGAGATGGGATTCAGATATGATGGCAAAGAAACAATGTATAACGGAGTTACCGGAAAAAGAATGGATGCAAAAATCTTCATCGGAAATTTGTACTACCTTAAGTTGAAATATATGGTTGGAAATAAAATTCACGGCCGCGCTTCCGGGAAGATTGCGTTGTTAACACGTCAGCCCGTGGAAGGACGTGCACGAGGGGGAGCATTAAGATTGGGAGAAATGGAACAGCAAGCACTTGTTGCTCACGGCGCGTCGCTGTTGCTTAAAGAAAGATATGACTCTGACAAAACGGTCTTATATATTGGAAAGAAAAGCGGGGAAATTGCAATCAAAGATAATATCAGAGAAAAGATTTACTGTCCAGTTTCTGGAGAGACCGACGTGGAACCAGTTGAAGTTTCATACGCATTTAAATTGCTAGTCGATGAGCTGTTAGCTATGCACATTTATGCAGCTTTCGATTTAAAGAATAAATACGAATAAAATGTCATTAAAATCAAGACCTGTAAAGAATAAAATTGGATCAATAAGATTCAGCTTAGTTAATCCTGAACAAATTAAAAAATTATCAGTTGCAAAAGTTGTAACACCCGAACTTTATGATATAGACGGATATCCTGTCGACGGAGGATTAATGGATTTGAGAATGGGTGTTGTTGATCCTGGACTGCGTTGTCGAACAGATGGGGCAGTTATAAAAGAATGCCCGGGATATCCTGGAAGCATTGACTTGGCAAGATCAGTAATACACTTGAAATACGTTCCGCTAATTGAAATGGGTTTGAGATGCTTCTGTCATGACTGCGGAAAATTAATGTTAAATGAAAAAGATCTCGCTAAATTCAGCTCTGCAAACAGAGCCAAGAAAGCAAAGGACTCAAAGAAATGTCCTTATTGCAACGCAAACCAAGAGAAAATTAAACTAGACAAACCAACAAGTTTCTATATAGGCAAAAAAAGAATTTTCCCTACGGAAATAAGGGAAATGCTTGTTAAAATTCCTGATGAGGATCTGAGAAAAATAGGGGTAAACCCCGAATCATCAAGACCTGAGTGGTCTGTTTTAACGACGCTGTTGGTTCCTCCTCCAACGATAAGACCATCAATTATTCTTGAAACAGGAGAAAGAAGTGAAGATGATATAACACATAAATTATCAGATATTATAAGAGCTAATCAACGACTTTGGGAAAATTTGAATGCAGGAGCTCCAGAAGTTATAATTGAGGACTTATGGGACTTACTCCAGTACCACATTACAACATTCTTTGACAATTCAGTTGCTCGTGTTCCGCCCGCTCGTCACAGAAGCGGACAGCCATTGAAAACAATAACTGAAAGAATAAAAGGCAAAGAAGGAAGAATTAGAAAAAACTTAGCTGGTAAAAGAGTAAATTATTCTGCAAGAACAGTTGTTTCACCAGATCCAAGAATTGAAATCAATGAGGTCGGTGTTCCTTATGAAATTGCAAAGATTGTTACAGTCGCTGAAGCGGTGACAGATTTAAACATTCACAAACTGAAAGAACTAGTTAATAAAGGCGAAGAATATCCTGGAGCAAATTATATTATAAGACCTGATGGAAAAAGAAAAAAGATAACTGCTGAATTAAAAGAAGAAATAATAACCGAACTTGTTACTGGATATAAAGTTGAAAGACATTTGCAAGACGGCGACATAGTTTTATTCAATCGTCACCCGTCGCTGCACAAAGGAAGTTTAATGGCGCACTACGTAAAAGTTCTTCCTTCCAGAACTTTTAGATTGCATCCTGCAGTAACATTCCCTTACAACGCTGACTTCGACGGAGATGAAATGAATATTCACTCCCCACAGACGGAAGAGGCGCGCGCTGAAGCAAAGATTTTATTGGATGTAAAGAAAAATTTAATTTCCCCTAAGAACAATTCAAATTTAATTGGAACAAAAGCTGATGCTATTACTGGAAATTATTTGCTTGGGTTAAACGAGCTTGACAAGGCCTATGCTAATCAATTATTTTTCAAATCCGGAATTGACCTTAAAGTTTCCAAGAAAAGTATTTCAGGATTGGAGATTTTCTCACACATAATCCCAAAAGGAACTAATTTTGAAAATGATTCTGTAAAGATCAAAGACGGGAAAATCGTCTCCGGGCATATTGACGGAAGCACATTTGGAGAAGAAGATGGAGAGCTGGTTAAAGAATTAGACAAGGCATTCGGAAGAACGCAAACGTTAGAGACATTAAAAAATATATTCACTTTAGGTACAAATTACTTAACTGATAAGGGAATTACGATTTCCGTCGAGGATTTGGATTTGGATGAAAGTATTATTGAAAAGGGAAAGGAAGTAATTGCGCGCGCTGAGAAAAGAGTTGAGGAATTAATTACAAGTTATTACGACGGCACTTTAGAAATCATTCCTGGAAAAACATTTGAAGAAACAAGGGAATTAAAAATTCTACAAACATTAAATGAAGTAAGAACAAAGATTGGGGAGATTGTAAAAAAAGAATTCCCTGAAGACAATCCTGTTAGTAACATGATAAAGTCAGGAGGCGGCGGAAATATCTTGAATATTACGCAGATGGCTTCGTGCGTCGGACAACAGGCATTTGCCGGCGGAAGAGTTGATATTGGTTATGTTGACAGAACACTTTCATTTTTTAACAAAGGAGATTTATCCCCTCGTGCAAGAGGATTCATCCACAGTCCTTTCATAAAGGGCCTGCGTCCCGACGAATTTTTCTTCCAGGCAATTACAGGAAGGGACTCACTTATGGATACAGCGTTGAGAACTCCAAAGTCAGGATATCTTTACAGAAGATTGGCGAATGCGCTGCAGGATATAAGAGTGGAATACGATGGAACGGTAAGAGACAGCAATAATAATATAATTCAATTTATATATGGAGATGATGGGAAAGACGTTTCAAGGTTGCATTTGAAGGAAAGCAAAGTTGATGCGGGCGAAGCAGTTGGAATTGTAACCGCGCAATCGTTCGGAGAGTCATCAACGCAAATGGTTCTTAATACATTCCATATGGCAGGAGTTGCAGAAATGCAGGTTACTACTGGCCTGCCAAGAATTATAGAAATTTTCGATGCGCGTAAGAAACCTTCATCGCCAAAAATGGAAATTTACTTAGATAAGGATTCAAACAACGAAAAAGATGCAAGGACCATCGCTGAAAAGATAAAAGAAGTCAAGCTCAAGGAAATCGCGTCGCATGTCAATTTGGACTTCGGCAATAAGATTATTGAAATTGTGCTTGACAAAGAAGGAATGAGAAGAACACACACTAATTTGAAAAAAGTCGCAGAAAAATTAAAAGATCTTGGATATAAAGTTAGCGAAAGAAGCGAGTCCGTCGCTATTAACGCAAAGGACTCAACATTCAAGGAGATTTACAAAGTAAAGGAAAAACTTAAGGAAACAATTATCTCCGGACTAAAAGGAATTGAGCAAATTTTAATTGTCAAGAGAGACAAGGACTTTGTAATTATAACTTTAGGAACTAATTTGAAAAAAATAATCGAACTTAAAGAAGTCAACATTGAAAGAACAATTACAAATGATTTATATGAGCTGGCAGAGGTTTTCGGAATTGAGGCCGCGCGACAATTGATAATAAATGAAATTGATCATACATTAAGAAGCCAGGGCTTAGATATTGACATGAGACATTTGAAATTAATTGCAGACACTATGACCACTGCAGGCCTTGTTAAAGGAGTTACACGAATGGGAATCATTGCACAGAAAGCATCGATACTTGCCAGAGCAACTTTTGAGACACCAGTAAAACAATTCGTCAACGCCACCATAAAAGGGAACAGGGACTACTTAACAAGCGTCGTGGAGAATATTATATTAAATCAGCCAATTCCCGTCGGAACAGGGCTTCCAGGATTAGCGGTTCAGGTTGTTGGCTCTTTAGCAAAGAAAGATTCCGAAAAGAAAAAAGCCGATTCAAAAATTGTTGAGCAGGTTAATAAATAATTTACAAAACAAAAGTTTAAAAACAAAATAATTCTTCCCGAATTAACAAAAGAGTTTTCAAAATGGTTAGAACAATTGAAATGCAGGACATGCGTTACCTTAATCTTTTCGAAAGAGTTACTAGGGTCACGACGAGATTCTGTATAAAATATAACGACACGCTGATTTTCTGCGTGCCGCAAGCGATGATTGCGCGCGCCGTTGGGCCTGAAGGAAGAAATGTAAGAAAGCTTCATGAAATTCTAGGGAAGAGAATTAAAATAATTTCAGCGCCGCAAGGAATTGAAGATGCAAGCAAATTCATTGGAGAGATTGTTGCGCCTGTTACATTCAAGGATTTGGAAATCAAGGACAATGAAATAATTCTAACTGCAGGAAGCCAAAGCAAAGCCGCGCTGATAGGAAGAAATAAAAGGCGCCTTATGGAAATGCAAAAGATTTCGCAAGATTTCTTTAATATGGATTTCAAGATTGTTTAATTAAATATAATGATAACCTTTTTAAACTAAATCTAGTAAACTAACTTATGGGATTATTCGGTGCTCAAAAAAAGATAAAGAATGCGAGAAAGTTCAGATGGAAAGACAGAAAATACAAAGTCAGAACTCTTAATCTTTATGCAAAATCAGATCCTTTGGGCGGAGCGAATCAGGCAAAGGGGATTGTTCTTCAAAAAGTTCAAAAAGAAGCAAAGCAGCCAAATTCAGCAATGAGAAAATGTTGCAAAGTTCAACTAACAAAAAATGGTAAAACTGTTACTGCATTTATTCCAGGTAATTTAGCACAGAAATTTATAGACGAGCACGACGAAGTTATAATTGAAAGAATCGGTGGAAAACAAGGGCGTTCGAAAGGGGATATTCCCGGCGTTCGTTATCAAGTTATAAAAGTAAATGATCAACCATTGCACAGATTGTGGACTGGCCAGATCGAGAAAGGTAGAAGATAATGAGAACCACATCATTTTACTGCATGAAAATGCTGGAAGGTAGACGTTAAGATGGGTGGTGGAACTGGAACAGGTTATGGTAATAGTACAACTACAGCTCTTCAAGAAGCACAAAACCGAAGAAGATTAGAAAGTATTATTGATGTTGTAAAAATATTAAATGTTGATGATGTCTATATCCCAAACACCAAAGGAATTGCTCGTGAGGAGTTAATAATAGGATTTAAAGCAGAGGGTTATGATATTAATAAAATAAATTTTAGTTATCAAAATAAAAAATATGAATTTATTGCCTGCAGTATTGGAGAAAGAATATTAAGAGGTATAAGGAGAACAGAATAAAATGTCAGAACAAAGTTCAGCACAAATAAAACAAATACAAAAGTTCAAAGTATTCGACAAGTACGACCTCAGCGAAGTAAAAGTTGAGGATTTTGGATTAAGAAGCATTATCAACTTAACTCCAACATTAGTTGTTAAAAGCCAAGGTAGAAATGTCATGAAAGCAGGACAAGCAAGGGTAAATATTATTGAAAGATTTGCAAACAGAATTGCAACTGCCGGACACCGAAGCAAAAAACACAAAATAGAATTGGGGCATGTTACAGGAAAATATTACAAGAACATGAGAATATTCTTGAATGCATTAGATTTAATTGAAAAAAAGACGGGAAAAAATCCCGTACAGGTATTGGTTAAGGCAGTTGAGAATTCTGCGCCTCGTGACGAAATTACGATGATTGAATACGGCGGAGCACGTTATCCTCAAGCCGTCGATGTTTCACCCTTGAGAAGAGCTAACTTAGCAATAAGATGGATTGTTCAAGGAGCATCGGACAAGGCCTTTGGAAAAAAGAAAGATATCACACAAGCACTTGCTGAAGAAATTGTTTTGGCCTCCGAAAACAACGGAGAAAGTTTTGCTGCAAGAAAGAAAAACGAAGCTGAAAAGCAAGCGGATTCTGCACGATAAATATATATTTGATAATGATAAATATTAAAAAGTTTAAAGTAATCCTATTATTATGAAATCAATAGATAAAATTCTTTGTCTTTTTCCTTTTAACCCTCAGTTAGAATATAAAACGGCTGATGTAATTTCTGGAGGAATAGATGCATTCAAGATTATTGGATTAATTACTATAGGTCTTGGTTTAGTTGGAGAAGAGAAGTTGCGAGGAATGGACACGGTTTTGATAGGAATGGGGATTTATGGAGTTTCTGTTACAATAGATTATGTGGCTCAGAGAATAGCAGATAAAAAATTTTATTCTGATCATTAATTGTAATTCTTAATAACAATCAATCTTTTAAATACATTAAATATTTATTTTTATGGATAAACGACAGTTATGGTATGAAATAGTTCCTGATGGAGAAGATGTTGTTTCTAGTGATAGAATTGAAAGAACATTAAAATTTCCCAAAAAAGTTGAACTTGATTCTGTAAAATATGAAATGATAAAGGTTATTACACTCAAAAGGGGAGCAGGGTATATTAGCGAATTTTATGCCAACAATGGATCTTGGAAGAAAATTGATGCAAGAAATGGAAGAGGAAATGATTTGCAAGATATACATAACGACGCTGTTAATTATCTAAAAGGAAATTATGTAAATCAGCACATAAGTGAATGATTTAAGATATAAATCTTATTAAACTATTAATTTTTTTGAGAGTTTATGCCTTTAGAAAAAAAAGATTCGATTGAGACAAAATTTAACAGCGATGGAAGTATTTCTGTTCAAGTTCAACAATTCATCTTAGATATGAAAACATTTAATTGGGGAAGACAATATTCATATAAAGAAAACGGGGTATATATTTTAATTGACGATCTTTTTAGAGATAATAAAAGCAAGGAGGTTAGAGGGAGAAATTTGAATTCATTTCTCGCTGACAGATTTATGAAAGAATTTTGGGAAAGATATTTAACTCATCACCATAATGAAGAAAAAGTTGGCAGAAAGATTTTAGCGGACTATCCTATACATATGGAGCAATGGCATTTTGAAGGCGAAGTTTATTTGAGAAGTGAGTAAGTATCAATATATTTTTAAACTCTTTTTATCTGTAAAACTCATGTTAAATGTAAGAAGCAATTCTAACTGGAATGTAACAGCTAGATGTAATTCTAAATCATATTTTAGCCCCGTCAAACATTTTGGCCCGGCTATATAACAATTCTGATAAAAATGGCCGAGGCAACAACTTACAAAGATAATGTGAATGATGTTTCTAATGAATTATCTAATTTAGAGAAAGAAGTCCATGATGAAATTTTTTTATTACTTTCAAAAAATCGGCCCTTGGGAGAATTGCCTTCTACAATTGATTTTTTAGAGTTGTATGGACCCATATATTCATACCAAAAGAAAAAACATGGAAAATTAAATGGAAGATTATCAAGAACTGTTAGAGATTATATAAAAGATCGATTAAAAGAATTGGGATTAATAGAAATAAGGCCGGGAGTATATAAACATCCTAGTTTAACTGGTGGGAGTAGAGATAACGCAATTTATTTACTAAGAGAATCTCCTGAAAGAAGAGAAACTGCAACTTCTGGGGATTAGAATTTATAAAACGAAGATTTTAAAAAGCATTTTACCGAATGATGATTGTTCTAATATTTTATTAGAGATAAATATAATAGCGTAGAACAAAGTTCAACGCAAACAAAATTTCAAGGAAATTTCGTAATGACAGAACAAAGTTCAGCACAAACACAAAATCGGGAGGATTTTGCATAATGGCAGAAAAAGAAACACAATTTCACAAGATACAACGACTAAGTAAGGACCAAAAGCAAATTAGAAATATAGCGACAAGCGCGCATATTCACCACGGAAAGACCGCTTTGACAGACAACTTATTGGCTGCTTCAGGATATATGGCTGTAAAAAACGCGGGAAATCTTGAAGAGGGAATGGCAACATGGCAGCATTCAGACGAGCAAGAACGACTTATGACTGTCGACTCTGCAAACGTTTCTATGGTCCATGATTATCACAAAGAAGAATTTTTAATTAATTTGATTGACACGCCCGGACACGTTGATTTCGGCGGAAATGTTACAAGGGCTATGAGGGCCATCGACGGAACTGTTGTTCTTGTATGCGCAGTTGAAGGAATGATGCCTCAGACAGAGACGGTAATCAAGCAGGCGCTCAGAGAAAGAGTAAAGCCGGTCTTATTCATTAATAAAGTTGACCGTCTGATTAAGGAATTGAAACTTACTCCTGAAAAAATGCAGGAAAGATTTATAAAAATTTACCAGGACTTCAATAAACTTGTAAAGAGCATCGCTGAAAAGGACTTTGGAAGCAAATGGGCAGTCGACATTTCAAACGGAAGTGTTGCTTTCGGTTCAGCGAGAGAAAATTGGGCTTTGTCAGTTCCGTTCATGAAGAAAAAAGGAATTTCTTTCAAAGATATTTTCAATGCTTACACAGCTATGAGTGATGAAGAAAGAAAGGACTGGTTCTGGAAGAACGCGCCGTTGTATGAAGTTCTTTTAGATATGGTTGTAAAACATTTGCCTAATCCTTTAGAAGCGCAAAAATACAGAATTCCAAAAATATGGAAAGGTGATTTAGATTCAGAATTTGGAAAAGATTTGTTAAGTTGTAATCCCAACGGCAAACTTGGTTTTGTTATTACAAGAATTGTAATTGATCCGCGCTCGGGAAAAGAAATTTCTGCTGGTCGTTTATTCTCAGGAACGTTAAAACCTGGAATGGATGTTTATTTGAATTTAGCAAAACAGAAAAGAAGAATTCAGCAAGTTTTAATTTACAATGGAGTTAAGCCGGAGCTACTTGATGAAATTGGCCCAGGAAATGTTCTTGCAATTTCAGGAGTCAATGCAGAAGCGGGCGAAACAATTACTTCTGAGCCGGAAACTGCATTTGAAGAATTAAAACATATTTTTGAGCCGGTTATTACAAAAGCAATTGAAGTTAAGAAGACCGCAGATTTGCCGAAGCTGGTTGAAATTTTGAAGCAAGTTGCTAAAGAAGATCCGTCGATAAAAGTTGAAATTAATGAACAAACAGGAGAGTCGCTTATTTCTGGAATGGGAGAACTGCATTTGGAAATTATTGAAAACAGAATCAAGACAGAAAAAAATCTTGAAGTTAAAACTTCTGCGCCTATAATTGTTTACAGAGAAACAGTTGCTAAGGCGTCTGGCTCAAAAGAAGGAAGGTCACCAAACAAACACAATAGTTTCTTTATTAAAGTTGAGCCATTGGAAGATGAAATTTTTAATGCAATACAGAATGGGGATTTGCCTGAAGGAAGAGTCAAGAAAAAGAATGATGAATTATCCAAAAAATTATATGAAATGGGATGGAGTGGAGATGAAGTAAGGGACGTTAGAGATATTTTCAAAGGAAGTATGTTTATAGACGAGACACGAGGGGAAGTTCATATTGGAGAAGTTATTGAAATGATTCTTGACGCGTTTGAAATGGTAATAAAATCAGGGCCTTTGGCTCATGAGCCGTGCACAAAAATGAAAGTTACTTTAACAGATATTAAACTTCACGAAGATGCTATTCACCGTGGACCTGCACAAGTTTATCCTGCAGTTAGAGAAGCAATCACTGAAGCAATGAGAGATGCTAACGCAACTTTGTTAGAACCATTGCAAATTCATGTTATAGACGTTCCTGGAGATTTCATGGGAGCTGTGACGAAATTAGTAGGCGGCAAGAGAGGACAAATGCTTGACATGACACAAGAAGGAATGAGAACGGAAATCACTATGAAGATTCCGGTTGCAGAAATGATTGGATGGTCGTCCGATTTGCGTTCAGCGACGGAAGGAAGAGGAACATCATCGTTGAAGGATCAGTTGTTTGAAAAGATACCAACTTCAATACAAGCGGACATAATTAAGAAAATCCGTGATAGAAAAGGTTTGGCCGAAAACCAGTAAGCGTCCAAACCTTAGCTCCGATTTCTTCGAAATCGTCGGAGGGACTTGCAGAAAATCAATAGGTTTATTAATAAAACTTCTAAGTCCTTTCATGGAAAATTTATCTAATATTGTAAGTCAATCTGAAGGAAGAAATGGACGATCTTGTTTCACACTAAACAGAGAAGTGTGGAGAAAACATTTTCCGGAATTTTATGATGGATTAAAAGAAGATGATTTTGAAGGAATTTATGATAGATTATATAAAGTTTATGAACATAATACAAAAAGAGGAATAAGTTCTGAACCAGCACCGACAAAGCCAAACGAATTTAACAGAAAAATCAATGACGATGATATATGGGATTTGGAATCAAATCTTGCAATTATGTATACTTTTGGTTTAAATGCTATAGCCGCAGTTTTAGACAAATCCGCTGGAAGGCCTTTTCTACCAAGAGATCCGACAACAGACGGCTCTTATGCAACCGCTGAAGAAAACTTGATAAAAAAATCAATAGTTTTATTCTAAAATATGTAAACCTAATTAATAAAAATGCCCAGATGAACTATTCGAAAAGCAGGATACTCGTCATGAAGATTCCTGTTGCAGTTGAAGTTAAGTCTATCGTCGTTGGCGTTGAACCTAACAACTTATAGCCAACTAATTTCTCTTAAATAAGAGTCTCCCAGCGTCTTAAATATTAAGACAGAGCACCACTTCT
>ERZ1292623.167-Hain-H51-01um-R1-167-length-73117-cov-11_pt2 | contig 14843 bp, 15 predicted proteins | sample MGYA00564398_ERZ1292623 | MGnify/ENA primary metagenome ERZ1292623 (study PRJEB36523, sample SAMEA6512633) | groundwater metagenome | collected 2019-01-07 | study: AquaDiva: Metagenomics assemblies of 32 groundwater samples
TTAACGACAATTTTAAAAAACAAATGGATGAAAATTGTCGCTTAACGACAATTTTAAAAAACAAATGGATGAAAATTGTCGCTTAACGACAATTTTCATTTACCCACTACTTACTGTTAAGTCCAACCGACGCATTCAATTCTAGGTCCGTGGGTTCTCCAGATTTAATTTTCTCCATATTACCAGTAAATGATTCCCAAATGAGTTTAATAAATATTTCGTTCCATAAATACAAAATCGGTCCTTTTAAATAGTTTTGCCATACATCAATCGCAAAACCCCAAACATATTTAAGATTCCCCTGCGTTTGGTCCGATTCTATAGATGTTTTTAAATCAAAACCGAGATAACTTAAAACAAGAATCGCTATCACTATTAAAATAACTAATTTTACCAATCCCCCACTTGTTTGTTTTTTTGTCATAAGTTTTTTTACCCTATTAAATAATTTTCTTTGAAAATTATTTTTGCTTCGCAAAAATAGTTAACACGAATATTATGGTTCAAAACTCTCTTAATGAGAGTTTTGAATTATTCGTATATTATATAATATATTTTAGTTTAAATATAAGTTATTGCAAATAATCCAGTGGATTAAGATATGCATTTAATGGAGCAACAGGCATTTTAACATTACTGCAGTTTGTTATCTTTTTTATATCTCCCAATCTAACAATTTTGACACCTTGTGTTGCATAAACCGTCAAATGAAGATGAGGACCTGTTGAGTACCCAGTGTTGCCGGAATATCCTATTATGTCTCCAGTATTGACCGTTTCGCCGGCATTAACTTTTATTAATGAAAGGTGCGCATATAAAGTTGATAGACCATTTTCATGTTTTATTAAAATCCACTTCCCATACGAATAACATCCACGAGACTCATCCGTATTTCCTGTTCCAACAATCACTCCGCCAAGAGAGGCCTTAATTTTTGTACCAACCGAAGCTCTAAAATCTATTCCATTATGTCCATTTCCATTATATGCAGTTGTTGTTTTTGAAAATTCGGTATCTCCAAAATATTGAGTTATAAAAATATTATCAAGAGGCCAATTTAAAACTCCTGCGCGTGCCCTAGGAATGCTGTTCGGGTCTATAGTTATGCGTAATTCTGATTCAAGGTTTAAAAGTTCTTTTTCAAACTGTTCCTTTAACCTAAGTTTTTCCGCAACCATATTTCTATAGTTTGATTCTTTATTTTTAGTTTCTTTTAATAAATTAAATTGTTCCGCTTTATTGTAATCAACAATTTTTTTCTGGTCAGCCAATTGTGATTTTAAATTTGCCAACTCTCTTCTTTTTTGTTCCTCACTCAATTTTTTGTTTGTATATTCTTCTTTAAGCACACGAAGTTCATTCAAATTGTCTTGTATACTGGATTGAAATTTTTCTAAATTTTCAATTATATTCCAAAAGTCAGACATTTTTTCATAACCAACAACAATTTCAATCAAAGAAGTTGAATCAAATTCATACATTCTTCTTATTGATTCCGAGAGGGCTTTGTTATTTTGTATTATTTGTTGTTTTTTGTCTGATATTTCCACACTTAACTTACCTATATTTGAATCAGTCAAACTTATTTTCTTTTCTGTAATTTTCATATCTACTAACAGTTTTTTACCGGATATTTCAAGAATTTGAATAGCGTTTTGAAGTGTATCTTTTTCCTTTCCAATAGTTTCTATCATTTTTTGATACCCGCTAATTTCTTTTTCCAATTCTTGAATTTTTGTACTTCTGTCATCAATTTCAGATTTTAATTCACTAATGGATGATGCATTAGCGAAATGTATTGCAAAAGGTGCATATAAAAAAAATAACAACAGAAAAATTATACACGCTGTTTTCTGATAAGTTTTCATTTGTAAAAATTATTTAATAGAATTAATTTTTTTGACCGCTGTTTCTATTCTGCTGATGGTCTCTTTTTTACCAAGTAGTGATGCAAGAATAAACGGGTCTGGTGATTTATCAATTCCGGATAAAGCATATCTCATTGGCCAAAGAACATTTCCTCTTCCCTTTTCTGTCGCAAAATTCCAAACGGCGTCTTTTATTAATACAGAATTAAAATTATTGTCTTGTATTTTTTCTAACAAATTTAAAATTTCTTCCAAATATTTTTTTGTGTTTTGAATATTTTTTTCATCTTTCCACATTAATGATTTTGTTTCATATTCTGGTTGTTCAAAAAAGTATTTTAACTCTCCCCTTTTGTGCATGTCTTTTATATCTCCAAATTTTTCAATCCTTTCTTTAATAACAGGAATAATTTTTTCCACCTTTTTATCATAATTTGGAAAATTTTTTATTTCTGATGGCATAAATTTATTAACAAGCTCCATAAATTTTTTATCCGATAACATTTGTATATATTTTTTGTTAAACCAATTTAATTTTTCTATATTAAAGACAGCTCCTCCTTTTTGAATTTTTTTCATATTGAATCCTTTTATAAATTCTTCTCTTGTTAGAATCTCTCTATCATCCCCAGGGTTCCATCCTAAAAATGCCAAAAAATTTATAATTGCTTCCGGTAAATATCCAAGATTTTTATATTCAACAACATTAACGGCACCATCTCTTTTTGAAAGTTTTGATTTATCTGGCGAAAGTATTAAAGGTATATGAGCGTAAACTGGTCTTTGAGCCCCAATCGCTTCTTGAATTAGAATTTGTCTTGGAGTGTTTGGTATGTGGTCTTGTCCTCTTATTATATGAGTTATGCCCATTTCGTAATCATCAATAACATTTGTAAGATGAAATATAGGTGTTTCCATATCTTTCGCAATAACAAAATCACCTAAGTCGGTTGTATTAACTTCCACATCTCCAACAATTAAATCGTTGAAAATTATTTTTTTGTTTGGATTTTTAAAACGAATGACCTCATCTCTATCCCCCCTTTTTTCAGGTTTTTCTTTTGAGACATAAGCACTGCCGTCACCTATCATTTTTTTTAGATATTTTTTATATATTTCAATTCTTTCAGATTGTCTATAAATTTCATCATAATCAAGTTCTAACCATTTCATTGTTTCTAAAATACTTTTTTCGTATTCTTTTGTTGACCTTTCTCTGTCGGTATCTTCTATTCTCAAAATAAATTTTCCACCATTTTGTCTTGCAAAAAGATAAGTAAAAAGAGCCGTTCTTGCTCCTCCAATATGCAAATAACCCGTCGGCGACGGAGCAAAACGAACAACGACATTATTTTTTAGATTTTTTGTCATACAGGCTCATTCTTTAAATTTAAAAATTTAATTATTTCTGAATTTCTAATAAGAATTGTTTTGTTACTGTTATATGAAATGCCCTTATTTTGATTTTCTTCAAAACCAAGATAAACGACTATAATATTTTTTTTCTTAACATTGTTTATTGCTGGTTGTAAATCTGAATCGGAACTACCTAATATAATTTGATCAAATAATTTATCGCAAGAAAAACTTACCATATCTACCCCAATTCTAACATCTACACCTTTTTCTTTAAAAATTAAAGATTTTTTACCAAGGAATCCAATTTCTTGAAAACCCCTGACTCTACCAGAAAAGATGACTTCAAATTCCTGTTTTTCCAGATGAGTTTTTAGTAGTCTTTGTTTTTCTATAAGTTCTTTAGATTTTTCTTTTGTATCTTTGTGTTCTTTGAGTTTTGCAAAATAAAAAACAACCTTGCTTATGTTGTAGCCATTTAGTACCAAATTAAACAAACCCTTAAAATCAAACTGATGCCATATTATATCTTTTTTATTTAAAGAATCTTTAGCTTTTTTTATAAAATTTTCTCCATCTATTAACAATACTGTTTTCATACAAAAATTATATCATAAAAATAGAAACTCCCGCGGACCTTTCGGCTGGCGGGAGCGTTTATGTGATTAAATATACACTAATATAATAAAAAAACAAGAAACTCATCAACCTTAATCTTCTGTGTCAGTTGTTTTAAGATTTTGTTTTTAAAAAGATTTATTTTTAGCCATAATTTGAGAAACACTTGACAAAAAAATCTAATTATGCTACCATATATGTAGAAAAATTAAAGATAGTTTTTTTCAGAAAAAAACACCGGAGTTGCAGGAACAATAAAAATTCCAAATCTTTTGACTCTAACAGGATATTATGAGTCAATTAAGACAACATCTGGTTTTGTTACAATTACCCTTGGCAATTTAGGTGACCCATATTCTTGGTTTGTATATGATAGAACCAAAAAAACTTGGTCAAGTGAAATTGGCTGGACAAAAAAATATTCAATTGATACTAAAACCCATATTCTTGTTGGTTTCGGATATTTTCCTGAAGCAAAAATGTTTAATACTTATTTTTGGATACATCTATAGTTTAGATGTACCAAAACCGGCGATTCACATCGTCGGTTTTTTTTATCTTTTTCATTCCAAAAAATCTACACCTATCTCTGCTATCGCAAAGATAAGTGTAGAGACTTTATAATTCAAATTCATCCTTTAATAAATCTTCATTACTGATTTTTTCTGTTTCAAGAAAGATTATGTGTTTTGAAACACCAAAATATTCTCCAATAAATTTGATTTCCTTTTTGCATTCATATGGGGTAATAAAAACCGATTTCTGTATTGGAGCACATCCAATTCTTATCAATTTTAGGGTTAATCCATCTCTGGCTGTTTTATGTTTTTCTGGAATATCAAACATTATTATTCTCCAAATCCCATCCCACCCCTTTTGCTCTTTTATCTTTATTTCATCTATTTTGTATTTCAAAATCTCTTTTCTTCCATTTTCTGTTATTTCAATTACATCAATTCCTTCTTTTTTATATTTTTTAACATATTTTTTGTTTTCTAATCTATCTATTGCTCGTCTAATTTTCTCCTTTTCTTTCCATGCTTCCGCATCAAACATTTTATAGACAAGAGGTAATTGTGGAAGTGCCATAGAACCAATTACAAAAGTTGCCCCCACTATTGCTTTTAATATATCTTTAGCTAATTCTCCTCTACTGTGTTTTTTCATACAAATTATTTTTTGAATGCCACCTTACCCCTCTACATCTATCTCTGCTATAGCAGAGATAGATGTAGAAAGAATTTCTTCTTTTAAAAAACAATTTTCTCACTGCTTATTTATTCATAACCCCATATATCCATATAATTCTTCTAAAAAAATATCATACTTTTATTCTACACTTATCTTTGCTATCGCAAAGATAAGTGTAGAAAATATCTACTTTTCGTGTTCCAAAGCAATTCTTATTAATTCTTTTGCGATTATTTTTGCTGAATCGGTTTTAGCGAATGATTTTGTTGCATTTATCATATTATTTCTTTTTGTTTCATTACCCATAATTTCTTCCACCTGTGAAATAAGTATGTCATCTGAAAGATTATTTTCTTCAATAACAATAGCAGAACCGGATGAAGCATAATTAAAGGCGTTTTTTCTTTGGTGATCTCCGTTTGAATTTGTTATTGGAATTATTATACTTGGAACACCCCAAACAGCTATTTGAAAAATTGTTGAACCGGCTCTTGAAATAATTAAATCAGCGACCCCTGCAGACATTTTCATCGCAATCGTGTTCAAATAAGAAAAAGGTTTATATCTGTTTTTATATTTACTATTTTTTAATTCTATATCTGCCAAATTTTTTACATCTGCAAAATTTTTTTCTCCTGTTTGATGAATTATTTGATATTTTTCTACAAGTTTTGGAAGCGAATCAATAATTACATTATTTATTGTTTGAGAACCCAAGGAACCGCCTATTATAAAAATTACAGGAACATCTTTTTCTAATTTTAAAAATTCTTCTGCCCCAGTTTTTGAAGGTTTTAATAATTCTTTCCTTATTGGATTACCCGTTAGGGCCACTTTTTCTTTTGGAAAATAATTTGATGCCTCTGGATAAGAAATAGCAATCTTTTTGGCAAATTTTCCAGCCCACATATTGACTTTTCCGGGGACACTATCTGACTCATGAATTATTAGTGGAATTTTAAAAATTTTTGATGCAAGAATTACAGGAAAACTTCCATAACCTCCTTTTGAAAAAATTACATCTGGGAAAATATTGAATACAACAAAAACACTTTTTACTATTCCCCACCCTGTTTTAAATAAATCAAAAAAGTTCATCAAAGAAAAATATCTTCTTAATTTTCCCGCTGATATTTTTTTATATTCTATACCAAGTTCAAAAAGAGCCCTTTTATCATAAACATCTGGTGCTAAAAAAAACAAATCTGGTTCTAATAGATTTTCATCTTTAACTATTTCCCTTATTTCTTCTGCAACGGCAATAATCGGATAAAAATGTCCGCCCGTGCCTCCGCCTGTAAATACAATTTTCATCCTGTAGTGAAAAATGGCATCGCTCTAAAAGAGCGCGGTCATTTTTGTTGTTAATGTTAATAAATCTTGTCTCATAAATTTTTCATTATTTTAATATCCATTCCCGAATGCCATTTTCTACTACGGGATTCATCTTATTTATTATATAACAAAATTATCTCAAAACAAACGAAGTAAATTTGTGATATTTAATTTAAAATTAAAAAATCAAAATGAAAAATAATTATCCCTTCGGGAGATCTCCCGTAGGGAGACAATGTAAAATATTAAAGTTACTGAACAAATTTTCTGAAAGAAAATTTGCAACTAATCTTTTGTTCGCCTTCGGCGAACTCCATAACTTTACACTTTGAGATTTACACTTTGCATTCATACCGCTTTGCGGTATTTAGATATGTTTAATATAATTCCAACGGACGCAAGAGCAAAAAACAGAGCGGTTCCACCCTTGCTTACGAATATCAAAGGCATTCCTGTTAGAGGACCAACACCAAGCATTGATGCAATATTTATACTTGATTGAGTTATTATCAATAAAATAATCCCAACAACAAGCAATCTTGCAAAATTTGTCGGGGCCCTCGAAGCAATTTTAAAACCACGAAATGTAAAAACGAGAAACAAAATAAGTAATGCGATACTTCCAACAAATCCCCATTCTTCTGCAAAAACAGCAAATATGGAATCCCCTATTGGTTCAGGTAGAGAGCTAAATTTTTGTATACTTTGTCCAAAGCCCCTACCAAACATTCCGCCGGAACCAATTGCAATAAGAGATTGTTGTATTTGATATCCCGACCCATCCGGGTCCCTTCCGGGGTCAAAATATGTTAAAAATCTATCTTTTATATAAAAATACTGTTCAAAAGAAGCAAGTATCATAACTCCTATTGATATAATTAAAATTAAACCAAGCGCGTGTTTCCAACTCCCTCCGCCAACCAAGAACATTCCTATTGCGGTTACTGCTATTACAATCAAAGTTCCCGTATCTGGTTGTGCAAGTAAGATTCCAGCAATAATTCCAACCATAATAAAAAGAGGAATAATTCCATATTTAAGCGATAAAATTTTTGTTTTTACACCAGCAATCCATGCCGAAAAATAAATTACAAATCCTATCTTAAGTAATTCCGCGGGTTGAAATGAAAACGGACCGAGTGATAACCATCTTGTTGCTCCGCCATGCTCAATGCCTATACTAGGAATAAAAACTAATGCTGTTAATATCAAAGAACCTAAAAATATATAAAAAGCGTATTTATTCCAAATTTTATAATTTATTTTTGAAAATAAAATGAGTGCCAATGAACCAAGGAAAACTCCCAAGAAAATTTGATTGAAGGCAACCGAAGAAAAACTTGCTCCATCTTTTGCTAATAAACCCAAAGATGCTGATGTAAAAATAAAAAGTCCACCCAAAACCATAATGGCTGTTATTAATAAAAATACTTTGTCTATTTTGTGTTCGTGCATGATAGAAAGTTAAAAATGCAAAAATCAAAATGCAAAGTTGTCGTATCCGCCGAAGGCGGACGAACAATTAGTTATAAATTTTCTTTCAGAAAATTTACTCAATGATTCTAACATTTTAAATTGTCTCCCTACGGGAGATCTCCCGAAGGGATGGTCATTTTACACCTTGCCTGCCCCGTAGTTAAATTTGTAAAATTTATACTTCGGGGAGATTTGCATTTTAAATTTTTGTACTACTTTAGTAGTGCAATAATAACTCCAACAAATGCAAATACAACACTTATTACCCAATAACGCATTGTGACTTTATATCCCGGCCATCCTTTTGCTTCAAAATGATGATGTATTGGTGCTACAAGAAAAATTTTTTTCCCTCGCAATTTTTTAGACAAAATCTGAATAATATCGGAAAGTGTTGTTATGACTAAAGGAAAAGCAATGATTGGTAAAACAAGAACTTCTTTTGTTAAAAATGCAACAACGGCCAAAGTCATTGTTAGTGCCATACTTCCTGTCTCTGACATATAAAATCTTGCTGGTGGAATATTAAACCACAGAAATGCAAGCAGACCACCAACTATAACAAAACTAAAAGTCGCTAAATCAACTTGGTTTTGAACAAATGCTATTACTCCGTATGCTGAAAATGCGGAAGAAAAAACTCCACCGGCAAGTCCGTCAATTCCATCGATAACACCACCAGAATAAATACCAAGCATAACAATTATAAAAAATGGTATAAATAATAATCCTATATCAAGATCTCCAACCAAAGGTATGGCGACAGATGTCATTTCAAGTTTTGAGTAAAACCACCAAGCACCTATCAGAGATACAACAAAAACAACAAGTAATCTCTTTTTTAAAGATAAACCGCCGGCGAGATGGTCTTTCTTTCCTTTCACTTCAAAATAGTCATCAATCAAACCTATGACCGCTCCTACCAAGAGAGTAAATAATGGCAACCATGTTTGATTTCTGCTGAAAAAATCTAATTTAGAAGTTATTTCAAAATTAAAAATATAAGGCAGTATTAAAAATAATAATGTAGTTAAAATTACACTCCCCCAAATTAATATTCCGCCCATTTTAGGTGTCCCGACTTCTTTTCCTTTGTGTAATTTATTAAAAATAGGAGTATCTTTTCCATCCATTCCTACCTTCCCTGATTTTTTTTTCCACATTTTATGCTTGTATAAATAACTTATCAAAACAGGAGCAAAGCCAATGCCTATCAAGAAAGCAATCGCCGATGGTGTAAATACTTTTATTATGTTTATTATCATAAAATCATTAAATCACAAAATCACTAAAACAAAAAACAATAGTTTTTACTTTATTTTTTATTTGACATTATTTTTGTATCTGATATAATATATGTGGACTTGATTAAACGATGTTTTGTCGCTAGGATTTCTTATTTAATATTCTACAAAAATTTGAATAATAAGAGATCCTGGTTATGTTTATAGAAGCTACCCCATTCTAGAAATAGATTGCTAACGGGTAGCTTTTTTTTTATTTATCCACATTTTCATTTTGACAGAACAATTACTACGTTATAACATAGTTAATGTCATATAATTAGATGTTCTTTATGTTTTCGGACACGCAGTTATTTGATTCTCTAAACTCCCACATGTGTGGGAGTTTTTTATTTAATTGAACATAAAAAATAATCATGGATTCAAATACTCCCTTGAAACATTTGAATTTGAATCCATGACAATATCAACCAATTTTTTCATATCCTTAAACCTCCCTTCTTTGGTTGAACCAAGAACGGAAATTATTATTGGTCGCATCATTCCATTATCAAAAGCCACTACAAGATTTCCTCCCGCCAAATCCGTATAACCGGTTTTTGAAGCTATCACCCAAGGTATCTTATTTATAATTTCGTTAGTATTTTCTGTATTGTGAATTTTATTATCTTCAGATTTTAATTCCAATTTATTGTAGGAAGTAACCTCGAGTATTTCTGGTTTATTTCGAACCATATAATCAAAAAGCATAGCAACATCTTGTGCTGAACCATAAGAGCCACTTAAAGATTTTTCATCAATATCTAATCCGGACTCATTTAAAAAGTATGTCTGTTTCAGATTTAATTCTTTGGCTTTTTTATTCATTTTTTTAACAAACGACATTTCTTCCACACCGTTTTTATTTTTTGTGAACGATTGAACCGCAGAAGCAACTGCGCTTGCACCATCGTTTGACGAAGAAATAAGTGTAAAATCTATTAAATCTTTTAAATTCCATTTCTCGTTTTTTATAAGTCCACCATTCCCATTTTTTTCATCAATATTTACTATTATATTTTTATTTTCATATTCACTAGCAATTAATGCTGTCATAATTTTTGAAAGAGATGCAAGTGGTAATTGTGCTTCTTTGTTTTGTGAAAAAATTTCTTTTTGGTTATAAACATCCCAAATAAACACGGCTTGCGCTTCAAGTCGTGCGTCTTTTATTTTTTGAGCTATATTGTTAACAATATCTGTTTTTTGTATAGAAATTTCCGACTCGCTTTCTTTTTTTTCTGGGAAAGATATGTAAACAATTGAAAAAAATAATAATACTATTGCAATAGAAAAAATAAATTTAATTAATCCTTCCTCTGGTTTTATTGTATTTTCTTCCATTTCGTCCATGATTAGTTTACCCCGTGGAATAAAATTCTAAAGAATTTTATTCCACGGGGTAAATATTAACATCTTTACTCTATATTTTCAAAATCTACCTTATTTGCCCCGTTAGAAATTCGGATGCTTTTAACGAACATTCTAATCCATAATTTTTTTTGTTTGATTTTTAAAGTTATTCGCCCTTAACGAACTTCTAATGGGGTCATTCATCTATCTCTTCATCTCCCGTGGTTTTAAATGTCTTTTCAAACTCGTTGATACTTTCTTTTATTTTTCCGTATTCAGGCAACTCTTTTACATTTTCAATTCCAAGATATGCGATTAAATCAATCGTTGGACTATATAAATAAGTTCTTTTGTTTTCTTGGCTTTCGGTTCTTTTTACAAGACCACGAACGAGCAAGCTTCTTAATATTGTTACTGAATTTACTCCTCTTATATAATCAATGTCTGGTTTTGAAATTGGTCCTTTATATAAAACTATTGTTAGTGTTTCCAAACTTGCCTTACCTAAATTTTTTGATAGTTCTTCCTTTCTTAATTCTTCTATTAAAGAAGATGTCTCTGGCGTTGTCCCTAACATTACATCATTATCTGTTGAAATAAGTTTTAATCCCCTATCCTTGAGTTTTTCTTCAAGAATTTTTAATGATTTATTTATTTCCCAAACACTCACATCAAAAATATTCGCCAGTTCTTTTATTGAAACCGGTTCACCTTTGTAAAAAAGTATTGATTCTATTTTTGCATCTAAGTTCATAAAACAAATTTATATTAGCACATTATTTTTTTTAATTTTAATACTTCGGTAATGTTGGTTTGTTGCTCTCTATTTCTATATCTTCAAAATGATTATCTTGTTTTGCTAAAACGATTCCTTGTTTAACAAGTTCAAGTAAGGCGAGAAAACTTACGATAACATTAACTTTTTCTGCCTTACTTTTATTTGAAAATTCATTAAAACTTAATCTAAAACTACTTTGTATTCTCTCACTTAAATTATTTATAATTTCTTCCAACTTAATTACCTTCTTTATTTTTGTTGATTCTACTTTTTCTTTTTTAGGCAATCTCTCAACAAGTTTTTTTATTGATGATACTAAATTATCAATAGTTATGTCTTCACTTGGAGAAAAAACCGGTTCTATTTGTTTTATATATTCCCTTTCATATATTTTATTTCCAATTGCAAGTTTAGAAATATGCTGACTTAGGTTTTTAATTTCTTGGTAGAGTTTCAATCTCGTTTCCAGATATTCAATATTTAATTCCTCTTCATCTGTTAGGTCTAAGTTTGGCAGTAATGATTTTGATTTTATTAAAAGCAAGGTTGAAGCTATAAGCAAAAAATCTGCTACATTTGGAACATCAAAATTTTCTAATTTATTTACGAAAGAAATATAGTCGTCTGTTACTTGTGCAAGAGAAATGTCGTTTACGAACAATTTTCGTTTTTCTATAAGCTCTAAAAGTAAGTCTAAGGGTCCTTCAAAAACATTCGTTTTGGCTACGAATGTTTTTGATAAAATCTGGTTATTTATTTCTTCCGTCATTGACTTTTAATTGAGGTTATTATATACTTCTGGACAGAATAATCTTTTCAATTAAATATATTTTAACATAATTTTGGAGGATTTATGTCTTCAGCGGATGTAGAAAAACTATTTCGAAGAAAACAAGAATTAACGAAAGAAAATGAGGAACTGAAAGAACAAATTTCTAAATTAAAACAAGAAAATCAAGAGTTAAAAAACGAAAATGAAAATCTCAAAATAACTCTTATGGGATTAGGCCCTGCTGTCTAACACAAACCACAACATTTTAATTAAAAAATGTTGTGGTTATTTTTTTTCTGCGTAAGTCCGCATTTAGTCCGCGTTTAGCCCGCGTTTTTAGTTCGCGTTTTCTTGATTTCTATCCCGAGCTCTTTTAATTGTTCATTTGAAACTTCTGAAGGAGCATTCATAAGTAAATCCCTACCGTCCCCTGTTTTTGGAAATGCTATAACTTCACGAATACTTGGTTCATTTTGAAGCAACATAACAATTCGGTCTATTCCCCACGCGATTCCTCCGTGTGGAGGAGTACCAGAAAAAAATGCCTTCATCATATGCCCAAAATTTTTTTCAATGTCTTCCTCTTTATATCCCATAATTTCAAAAACCCTTTTTAATGCTTCCGGTCTGTGATTTCTTATACTTCCCCCACCTATTTCATATCCGTTCAAAACAATGTCATACTGGTCTGTTAAAATTTTTCCAATATTCTTTTTGCTAAGTAAATCGTCATAAAATTCTTTTTTAGGTGCTGAAAAGGGATTGTGTGTGAATGTCCAACCAGTTTGGGTATTTTCTCCGCCTGTGGCGGAAAAAAAAGGAAAGTCAACAATCCAACAAAACGCCAAAAGATCTGAATCGTTCCGGTCTTTTCTTAAATCAGGATTATCTCTTTTATATTTTTCCATCGCTTCTTTGTATGTAAGTCGTGGAAATGGAATTTCTTGTATTTTCTTTTCTGGGTAATTTTTTTGAATAATTTCAACGAGAGCTTTTTCATTCAATTGCATAACATCTTCTCTTTCAACAAAGCTCATTTCCAAATCCATTTGTGTAAATTCTGGTTGTCTGTCTCCTCTGCTATCTTCGTCTCTCATACATCTCGCAATTTGAAAATATTTTTCCATTCCTGAAGCCATCAAAAGTTGTTTGTATTGTTGTGGCGCTTGTGGTAAAGCATAAAATTTTCCATTTTGAACTCTTGAAGGCACAATAAAGTCGCGCGCTCCTTCCGGCGTTGATTTTGTTAAAATAGGTGTCTCAATTTCTATAAATCCTTCTTTATCAAAAAAATCTCTTATTGATTTAACTAAATTGTGTCTATTTCTTATGTTTTTTTGCATTCTGTTTCGTCTCAAATCTAAATATCTATATTTCATTCTTGTTTCTTCATTAACATCTTTTCCATCAGAACTTGTTTCAAAAGCAGGAGTTTCGGCTTCGTTTAAAACTTTAATTTCTTTGATTTCAATTTCCACATCTCCGTTTTCTTGGTCTTTATTTATCATTTTTTCTGGTCTTTTGTTTACTATACCAAAAATTTCAACAACCCATTCGGTTCTTAGTGTCTCGGCTATTTTGTATGCTTCTTCGTGATTTGATAACGCGACCATTTGAACAATACCTGTCATGTCTCTCAAATCAATAAAAATAAGTTTTCCATGGTCGCGACGAATATTAATCCAACCAGAAATTTTAACTTCCGAGCCAATATGTTTTTTTAGTTCTTTTATGTATATTCTGTTCATAAATTTTTTGGAAAAATTTATTAAATTTCTAATTACTAATTTCTAATATCTAATGAAATGTTTGAATTCTTAATTTAACATTAAAAATTTCATTAGAAATTGATAATTTGACATTAGTAATTTCAAAATTGGTTTGTAATTATTTTAAATTCAAACCAATTTTGGTTCTAACTTCCTCCATTTTTTTTGCAATTCTTTTTTCTGCTTTTTTCCCGCCTTTTTCAAGCACATCCAAAACATATTCCTTATCTTTTTGTATCATTTCTCTTCTTTCTCTCATTGGTTTTATAAAATCGGTTACATTTTTTAATAAAATTTCTTTTGATTCTTTATATCCAATTTTCCCATTCGCATATCTTTTACTTAATTCTCTTAATTCTTCGTCAGAACTGAAAAGTTTATGTAAATTAAATATATTACATTTATCAGGGTCTTTTTTATCTTTCACATCTTTTGAATCCGTTATTATTCCTATTATTGCCTTCTTTAGTTCTTCGTCGGAAGCAAACAATTCTATTGTATTTTTATAACTCTTGCTCATTTTTTGACCATCCGTTCCAATAATTGTTCCAACATTTTTAAATATCATCGGTTCAGGTAATTTAAATGTTTCTCCAAAAATATTATTAAATTTTTGAGCAATATCACGAGCAATTTCAACATGTTGTTTTTGGTCATCTCCAACGGGAACAACATCTGCTGATGGAAGTAAAATATCTGCAGCCATAAGAACTGGATAATCAAATAGACCAACATTTATTTCTTTATTTTTTGCCTCAGCATCTTTAAATGCGTGTGCTCTCATTAAAAAAGGCATTGTAGTTATACAATTAAATATCCATGCCATTTCGGAAACCTGTGGCACATCTGATTGTTTATATAAAGTTACATTTTCTGGGTTGAGTCCAATGGCTAAATAATCAACAGCGATATCATATATATAATTGCTCATTTGTTTTTTATTTTGAACGGTTGTGAGTGCATGTAAATCAGCAATAAAAATATATGAGTCATATTCATTTTGAAGTGCCACAAACTGCTTCATCGCACCAAAATAATTACCAA
>ERZ1292623.2949-Hain-H51-01um-R1-2949-length-14839-cov-4_pt1 | contig 14839 bp, 17 predicted proteins | sample MGYA00564398_ERZ1292623 | MGnify/ENA primary metagenome ERZ1292623 (study PRJEB36523, sample SAMEA6512633) | groundwater metagenome | collected 2019-01-07 | study: AquaDiva: Metagenomics assemblies of 32 groundwater samples
AGACCAGAGACAGCTCCACGACGAAGAAGAAGAGATCCTCGTAAAGCATCAGGTTCGTGGTGAGCCAGGTCGCGCTGTCGCTCGTGGACAGCGCCTCCCTGGCGTAGTAGTAGCCCTTGACCTCGTTGGAGACGAAGGAGGACGAGGGCTTGCCGGCAAGAATCAGGTTGTTGTTGAGCATCGTCACGTAGCGGGGAGTCCCATTGGACGCTGACGAGTCCTTCCACTGCGGACCCAGGCGCCGGTCGATCTCCTCGATCTGATCGACCCACTCCAGGAGGGTGTTGCCGTAGCGAATCGCGTCAGACTGGGGCTTGCGGAAGTCGCTGAGCAGGGTGCGCATGGCGTAGGCATAGGTCCCTGCCGTCAGCGCGGGGGTCGTGCTCGAGGAGAGGGTGAACTCCTTCTTCTGGCACGGCCAGTCCTGTCCGCAGGAGCCGGTGATGTGCCGGATCGCAGAGATGACAGCGGATTCGACGTCGTCGTCGTCGTCAGAGCCGGACTGCGAGATGTCCTTTTGGGCTCGCAGGGCTACCGCCGTCTTGATCTGCGTCGGGGTCACGCTGCCTGATCCTTGATCTGCTGCACGGCGCGCTCCACGTCAGCCTTGGTGACCGTCCCGTCCCGGCCGGTACCCTGGATCATCTCCGGGTCGAGGCCATGCTCTTGGGCCAGCTTGCGGGCGTGGGCAGAGACCTTGGGCTCCGGGGCCTCCTGCGGCCCCTGGTCGCGCTCTGCGGGCCCGGCGGCTCCTTCTGCCTGGTCGTCGGTGATGAGCCCCCAGAATCGCAGGCGTCGGTCTACAGCGGCGTCCATCGCCTGCATGTCCTCATCGTCCACCACGTCGGTGGGGACCACGAACACCCGGTCGCCGATAGGGTTTTTGCTCAGCGCCTCCTGCTGCTGAGCGAGGGTCTCGAAGAAGTAGATCCGCCGGCCGGCCCTCTGCGGGTCGGGGTCGAAGCTCACCCTGCCGGCCGTGAACAGGTGCATCGTGACTTCGTGCGTCGAAGGGTCGTCCTCGGCGTACTGGAGCAGGCACTCGATCGGGAATCGGTGAGCCATGGTGTTCCTCATGTGGATGTGGGGACGGGAGCTTGGCAGCTCCCGTCCCCTGTGTCAGTGGCCCCTCATCGGGCTGGATCTACTCCTACCTGGGGTAGATCCTCGTGACGTAGGCCGCGATGTACATGGTGTCGCCGGCGGCAGCGGTCGGATCGACCCACAGCCGCAGGTTACGCTGCCCAGCTACGAGGGCGCGCTCGGCGTACTGGGTCCAGGTGATGCCTGTGGCCCCAGATGCGCCAGCAAGTGCAGCGGTGGTATCGATCAGCGCATGTATCGCCGAAGACAGGATCCAGGCCGTGGTGTCCCGCCCGGTATCTGCGGTGCCGCCAACCTGGGCGCCGGCGGTGTTGGCCACGGCGTACGTGGCTTGCAACGTGTGCCACGGTCCCGCGACTGAGTCGGTGTGCCCGACTTGGGCGTACATCGTGAAGGCGGTCTGGTCGTTCTTCGACCTCGACAGGACCGTCACCACCACCGTGGTTGCGCCGCCGATGTCGATGGCGTAGGTGGTGTCGTTCAGGGTCCCAGCGACGAGCGTGTCGACGGTGACGTTCGATCCGAGGAGAGCCCCAGACGCGAACCACTTCATCTGCTCGGTGACGGCCTGCCCCAGGTAACCCTGGAAGTTGGTCGGGCTGTTCTTCGGCAGGATGTTCTCCGGAGCGAACGCCGGTGTCGCGATGCCAATCGCGATGGAGCCCGCGATGATGAGAGTCAGGAATCGACGCATCTGGTTCCTCCTCCCTTACACCGAGGTGTTGGTGTACAGAGCCCAGATGGCCAGGCTCTGGTTGATGGTGGTCCCGGAGACCGGGGCGAAGTCGGCGCGTGCCCAGCCGTTGATCGCCTTGATCGCCAGACCGAAGAGGTCCTCGTACCGATCCTCCTTGCGGCGGACCAGACGGGGACGCGAGGTGACGCCCTCGGCGATGGCGTCGGCGCCCAGCAGGATGCAGCGCCGCACGTTGGCGTTCGTCGCCGAAGCACGGATCCGGTTGTACTTGTAGACGCAGACGTTGGCGAAGATCGCGTCTGCGTTGTCGAACAGCGGGTTGTCCCCCGGCTTCGAGGCCCGCTGCCAGCCGTGCTGCACGGCCTCGCGGAACGCGGTGTCGTTCCACAGGTCGTTGTAGTTGTAGGTGTGACACAGGAGGACCCAGTTCTCCTGCCCGTTTAGGCGGACCGGGTTGATGTCGTTGACATCTGCCCAGGCGAACATCCGCCTGAGTTCCGTCGAAGTGAGCCGGTCGCCGGTATTCAGCGAGGCGTCGGTGAGCTTCCCGTTCGCCCACTGCAGGTTGGCCGTCGGCGGATCTGCGGTGCTCGCCAAGGATGCGGCGACCACGTGCGCGGAGTGGCGGTCGTAGCAGGCGTCCAGGGTGGACTCCTCCATCTCCGCGGCCATCCAGTCGGCCAGCACATCGGCCGCCCGGACGGTCATCTTGAACTCCGTGCGCAGGTCCTGGATGTCGGGCACGTCAAACGAGGTCGCGTGCTTCATCTGCTCCACCCATGCAGTGAAGTCGTGCAGAGCCATGACCTCTTCCTGGTCGATCATGTTGCCCGTGCTGTGGGTGTAGGCGTTGATCGACCTGGCGCCAGTCGTAGCCGACCGGTTTCTGGTCAGCTGCATCTGCAAAGCGACTCTCACCTGCTGTGCCCGCTTGTTGTTCAGCGCCTCCTGGGTGACGATGGGCGTCCCCGCTCGGCGCTCGAAGGTGGGCTCGTCACCGACATCCGGACGCCGCAACCCGCTTGCCTGGAAGAAGAAGCGGTCCTGCGTCTCCCGGTGAAGCTTGGAAGACCAGCTGATGCGTGTCAGGTTGTTGCCGGTAGCGGTCCCCGTGACGTATGTCACGAGCAGACTCCTTCAAGTAGTTGTCAGATTTGCCCCACCGTCAGCTCGCGCTCGTAGGCGTTGTGTTGGGCGATGATGAACTGGTTCAGCTCCGCATCGCTCATGCTGTCTACGTACTCCTGTAGAGCACGGGACTCCGGTGGGAGGGACAGGGCGTACTTCACCTTCTCGTCCGACCCCGCTTCCTTCTTCGGCGATGGAGTGCGTGGCCGCAGGTTGGCGCCGTCGGGGTTCTTCCCGAGGCCCTCCCTCAGCCCTTCCTCCTTCCACACGTTCTTCCAGTAGTTCGGTCGAGTCGCGTAGTCCGCCGCCTCCAGAGCGGTTTCGGTGAACACGAACACCCCCGAACGGCTGCGCTCGCCGTATCCCTGTGCCGGCAGACGCAGCTGCGTGTCCATGTGCTGGACCAGCTTCTGGCGTTGTTCGGGAGTGAGGGGCCTGCCCTCCTCCTTCCGACGCTCCGCGAAGGCCTGGATGGTGTCCTTGTTCCGTTGCAGGTCGATCGTCTGGGCCGCTTGGCGGGAGTCGTTCGCCACCGCCTCCTTGCGCACCGTGTCGACCTGCTTCTTGAACTCACCGGCCGCGCGCTGGTAGCCCAGGTCGGCCGCCTCCTTCAGCTTCCGCCCGATGGCCTTGTTGTAGGCCTCCGGGTCGTCCAGCGGTGACGGCAGGTCGGCGATGTTGATCCCCGCCTCCTGGACCGCTGACTCGCCCCGGACATTGCGCTCGGGTTCCTGCTGCTGGCGGCGCTCGATGGTGGACTCCCGCTCGGCGAGGGTCTGTTCGCGCGTGTTGAGCGTTCTCTCGCGCGCAGACAGAGACTCGGCACGGTGCGTGAGTTCTCGTGTCCAGTTGTCCCCCTGCCGGATCTTCTCGATCGTCTCGCGAGGGAGCTTCTGGGTTTCGCCGTCGATGACGACCTCTACGAGGTCTTGTTCTGCCATCTCGTTCCTCCTGTCAGCACGCCGTCAGTTGGCCTCGAGGGAGATCCCCTCAGCGCAAACGCCGTTGGCCTGGATTCGATGGTGAGCGCCCGAGGATTGGCGATGCCTTGGGCGCAGTGGGTGTTCATCTGCTTCTTGCCTTCCGTGCACTCTTGCGCTGGGAAGTGCGTCCCTTGGGGCGGCCATGCTTGCTCATGTCTCGTTGCGCGGCATGCATGTCTCGTTCCAAGGCATACTGTTCCGTGGCACGCTGTGCCGCGGTACGCGTGCCCCTCTTCGTCACGCCCAGCCTCTTGGTCTTCTTCACGTCAGTACCTCCGGTAGCGCAGCGTCACCGAGCCGGTGGCGCTGCCGGCGACGGACCGTCCGTAGACGACAACGAAGCCGCTCACAGGCAGATCCAGGGTGGTGTGCAGGGTGTTCTGGCCGGCAAACAGCCTCGCGGTGACCGGCATGTAGTAGCCGTCCGTCAGGTCGCGAGTGTCCTCGATTGAGGGGTAGACCCGGAGCTCCCACAGGGTCGTATCGACGGCCGTCTCGTGGTGGAACTGCACGTCTGTCAGCTGGGGGGTCTCGCGCTTCTGGTCGAACAGCAGGTGCGCGATGTCGTAGTCCATCCGGCCAGCGGGGATCGAGTCGAGCAAGGACCCCCTGGGCGTCTGGGCCGTGGCAAACACGAGGATCGGCAGAACCTCCTCGGAGTCGAGGTGGGCCGTCTCGAAGGCGTGCCAGGATCTGGAGGTGGTGATAGGCTCCTGCACGCGGAGCTCCAGCAGGGTGTCCCTGCGGGTGGAGTCGGTGGCGATCCCGTAGACCCGCATCGAGGCGCTGTCGGCGGCGAGCGACGTGGCCTCCCGGAGCGACTGCCAGGCGAACCGCCGCATCTCCGAGTTCACACCGGTGGTGTCCTCAACGTACCAGATCGCATCCGCGCGACAGCGGCAGTCCGACACCGATCGGAAGGAAAACACCGACACCGTGTCGAGCGTCAGGCTCGTCGCCGCGTTACTGAAGGCGACCGCCGCAGTGGTGCCGTCGACGGTTAGGCGGAGAGAGTCGGCGCCGGTAGCCCCAGCTTTGGACTGCAAGGCCACGAAGTGGTAGAGCGAGTCGTAGACGTCGGTAGCCACAGCAACCGAGTCCCACGTCGCCCTGCCGTCGTCAGAGATGCGCCCGAAGACGTAGCCGTTGCGCTGGAAGCCGATCTGGACGATGTCCGGGGAGTTGTAGACGGAAAACACCGTCTGCAGCGTCCCAACCCCCGGGTTGCCTGCGCTGAACCCGGCGGCGAAGGCGGTGATCGTCCAGTTCCCGGCGACGTCGAACAGGCTGGCGTGCCGACGTTCGAGGTAACCGGCATAGCGAGCCGAGAAGGCGTTACCGAAGACCCCTGAGATGCTGGAGACCGTACCGTCGCCGGAGTAGTCCCGGAAGAACAGGTTGTTGGCTGACGAATCCGCCGTCGCTGCCCCGGACCAAACCGCCGTCAGCGTCGCCGCACCGGAGTTGCCGGAAGCGATGGAATCGAACTTCGACTCCGGGGCGAAGGAGGCCTTGAAGGTCGAGTCCCCCGACAGCTGCGTGAACGACGTGCCCCAGGTAACAACCTCCAAGGTCGTGCCGAGATTGTCGCTCTTGACGTGCAGCACCCCGGCATCTCGAGGCTGTGCGAGGGCCGCGGTGGCGAAGCAGAGCAGCAGAACGAGGTGTCGCATGGTCAAACTCCCGTGCGGGCGTAGCCCATCTGGCCGCCCTGGATGTCGTGTCGGATCCGCATGTCCACCGCGAGGTTGTCGCGACGTGTCTCCACAGCGATTGCCTCGGCGGCGTCCCGCTGGAAGTCCTCCCGCCGGGCCACCATGCCATCCCCAAGGTCGCCGAACCAGTCGAACGCGCCGCAAGAAGGGCAGGGGTGGGCTGGCAGCACTGCAGGGACCCGGGTGGGCAGCTGTGCCGCCTCCTCGGACGTCAGGGCCCCGGCCAGCACGCGCTCCTGAATGACTTGGTCGTTCCGCTTCACCCACATCCGGTCGTCGTCCCAGTCGCCGTCCGGGCCCAGCGAGGACCCGCGGCCGCACTGCCAGCAAGTGCGCATGGTGAGGTAAGGCGAGACAATACCCACCAAGACCCCGTGGTACTCCACAGCCATGTGGTGAGGCGGGATCTTCTGCGCCCACTTCAGGGACCAGTTCACGTAGATTCGCCAGCCGCCGAACTTCGCGGAGAGCACCCCGATCTCCGCCTTCGCCAGCCGTTCCGACCTGTTCTTGCCGTGGTCGATGGTCGGATCCATGATGATGTCGTGCTGATGGTGGAGCAGCCATAGGGCCGGCTCGAACTCGTCGCTGTACTCTGGGTCTTCGTCGTACTCCTCCTCCTCCTGCGCGGAGTTGAGCAAAAGCACGTTGGTGTCCCGGGCCTTGCGCGACCCGATGATGTGGATTGGCATCTGTCAGGCTCCCATCGCGGGGGTGATCGGCGCGCCATTGCCCTGGGGCCCTGGGCGGGCCTGCGGTCCGGGTGCGCCCTGGGGCGGACCTGGAGGGGGTGCGCCGCCGGGACCGCCAGGAGGAGCGCCCTGGCTCTCCTGCTGCCGTTTGGCGACCTGTAGGCCAATCTGCAGCAGTTGCATGGCGGGCATCCCGCCGGACTCCTTCTCCGCCTGCTGCATCATCTCCTTCAGCTGGCTCAGGCCCATCTCCTCCTCGAGATCGGCGAACAGCTGCTCGCGGTTGTCCAGCTCCATCAAGTTCGCCGCCCACTTCGTCGCCGCGACCGGTGCCAGAGGGGCAAGCATCTCGAGGAACGACCGGGCCAGTTCGTTGCGCTCCTCCCGACGCGCCTGCCGCCCGGTGTCGAGCGTGAAGCGCAGATCGAATTTTCGAATCGACCTGTCCGAGATCGGCAGGATGCGGCCCTTCTCGTTGTCAGGGGTCAGGTAGTCGCCGGTCGGCAGGTCCCGGGTGCCACCGCCGGGCATGCGCACGCGCTGTTTCTCGGCAGAGAGGTTGAAGGTGGACTCGATGCGCTCCTCATCCTCGCCGAGGAACAGCGTGTAGCCCTCCCGCTCCGCTTCCGGCTTGACCCGCACGATCCGCGCGCCGCGCATGAACTGCTGCATGAGAGCTAGACGCAGCGTCGTCGCCTGCCGCAGGCCCGACTCGATCGCCTTGCGGGGCAGGACGCCGAACAGGTCTGCCTCCGACTGCAGCGCCCGGATCGCCTTGCCGGACAACTCGTAGTCTGGAGCAGCTCTGTTGACGTTGTGGATACCCGAGGCGTCGTCCTTCGACTCCTTCAGGAAGCGGATGCCGGCCTCGAAGAGCTGGGCGTTGCTCGCCGGCCCGGAGACGAACTGCGGCACTTGCTGGCCGGGGTAGAAGTGGAACTTCTGCAGCGTCCGCTTGCCCAGGTTGTCCAGCTTCCCAATCTCACCCTTCGGCGCCGAGCCCCGCTGCACAGCCAGGAACACCGAGTTGGCGATGAACATCGCCTCGAGCCACCGGCTCGTTCCCCGGTTGATCGTGTCCTGATGGCCGATCAGGCCCTCTACATTGCCGTGCGCATGTGACTGCGATGGGTCGTGGATGTTCGAGTACCAGGAGAAGGGGTACTCGCCGTGGCCGCCCTCCGACTCGTCGTACTTCGACTTCTGCAGAGGCTCGCCCCACTGATCGGAGACCATCACGCCCTTCTTCAGCTCGAAGACCTTCCGCTCGCGCTGCTCGAAGAGCTTGCGCTGGTCCTCGTCGAGCTTGCCGAAGCGGTCCTCGGACATCGGCACCATCTTCACGGTGCCGTCCTCGTCCTCCTCCTTCTGGAAGGCAGGCTTTCCAGAGTGCTTGAGGTAGTACCGGGAAACGTAGCGCGCCTCCTTCTCCCAGATCTCGAAGCGGTATGCCTTCTCCTCCTTCTTCGAGGACAGCGGCGTAGGGCTGTAGTCGCCCACCAGGAGGGTCATGTACTCCTGGAACCGCGCCTGCTCGATCGTGTTCTGGAAGAAGCGGGGGAAGTCGGGCTTGATCTGGCCCTTCAGGTGGGTGAACTCGGCTTCCAGGTCCTTGACCGGCACCGGCCGCATGTGGATGACCCACCGCGCGTCGAGCTTCTGGGCGGTGCGCGACTCTGGGTCCCACATCATCTCCAGTGGATCGATCCACTCGGAAACGACCATACCGAGGCCGCCCTCCTCGTGAGGGCACCACCAGGTCTTCTCAATGCCTTCGCCGGTCTGGTAGGTGTCCATGAAGCACTTCCGACGCACGTCCCAGCAGGACTCAAACTCGTAGCCGGTCCACTCTTCCGACCAACGGAGAAGGTCCCTCCACAGATCGCCGAGCTGGAAGTCCTCCGCGCCGCGGCCGTGAGTGTCGATCACCGGATCGGAGTCAAGGACGCGAGCCACCATCTGGTTGATGTCAGGCTGGATCACATTGTTTGTGATCTGGATGCGCTCAGCTTCCTCGATCAGGTCGCCATCGTCCCACTGGTGGCCGTGGTAGTAGCGTCGGCCTCGCAGCGCCGCCTCAGCCCAGTCGGCGGACTCCTGGGCAGCGTCCTCGATCTTCTCGACCCAGAAGGTGATGTCCTTCGCGGTGTCGACCATGGCTCCTTGGAATCTGAAGACCGGCGAGGTCCGGGGTGGGTGGACCCCCGGAACCTCGCCAGCCCGGCAGGCCGAGGGGTGGACTCGACGCTGCCAGAACGCGAAAAGGGCGAAGGAGGTGGACGGTCCACCCTTCGCCCTTTCGTGAAACTGGCCCCCGCAGGGGCTATGTCGGACTGGCGCCGCTACGGCAAGATGGCGCCCTCAGTGCGGCGGTTCGCCGCCATCTCATCCTGACTTCTGCCAGGGAACTCGCCCCCGGACACGAGCACGAACTGATCCGGGTCGACGTCCTCCCGCACCAGGTAGTCGCGCACCGCCTGGGCTCGCTGGTAGCCCAGGCGGTGGTTGAGCTCTACAGGCCCGCGTTCATCGGCCATGCCGGTAAGCCGGATCAGCAGGCCCGGGTCAGCTCTCAGGACCTCGGCCATGCCCTTCAGGGTCGGCGTCTGGTCGGTGCGGATGTTGTGCTGGGAGGCGTCGAACAGAATCGGCGGGAATGGCCAACGAGGAAGGGGCGCGTCGGCCTTCCCCGGGGGGAAGGGGTCCGCATAGTACGGGTCTGCCGCGACGCTGCGCGTGATCTGCTGCTGGATCTCAGCACGGTCCGCCTCCACCCTGTCACGGACCTCCTCCTTCTTCGTGCCGCAGCCAGACAGCAGAACGAAGCCCGGGACGAGCATAGACACGCACGCCCAGACCACGAAGATCATCGTCCTACGACGTCGCATGGACCCCTCCCTCATTGGATGCGCTCCCACCAGATACTTGTCAAACCTAACTCATCCTTTGACCGAAAGACAAACTCCTGGCCGTCGCTGTTCGGAGGACCGGGACGTACCCGGATCTCCTGAAGGGAGTCCAGGTCGACGGTGTAGCCGATGCTCAGCAGCAAGTGGCTCCGCATCTGCTGCTGCGTGAAGGTCCGCTCCATCGGAATCTGCGAGAGCCGCGCTCGCTGCATCTCCGGGCTCGCGGCAAGCCGGTCGAGGTACGCGAGGAAGTCCTGCTCGTCAGAGTAGTCCCGGTACCACATGAAGCTGATGAAGCTGACCGCGACGAACGCGAACAGCACGATGACGTGCCCCTGGCTAGGCCGGTAGCTTCGCACGAAGCAGCTCCTCGTCCATCCCGGTCATGTCCGCGACGACCTTGAGAAACCCACTGCGGCCCTCGCGCTCCAGGAGTCGGCGCTGCTGGTGCGAGCCGACGAGGTACATCAGGCCCATGACCTTGCGCTCCAGGAGCCTCTTGGCCACTTCTTCGTGAGGCACCGTCGGATCCTCGACGGGGTAGCCGTCGAACTCCCGGGGGTCGGCCAGCTGCTCCTGCCAGTCGTAGGTCTGCAGCGCCAGGCAGACCAGCCCCAGAGCCTTCAGCGGAGTGCGGTACTGCCCCTCGGAGAGGATCCTACAGCAGGTGTGATGGTGGAGCAGTCCCCGCGAAAGCAAGGACTCGACGGCCTTGACGAGGTAGTCCTCGTCATCGGCGTAGGGCGCCTTGAACACCGGTGCCACCCTGTCGCGAGAGGCCCAGAAGGGGAAGCGCTCCTTCAGGTAGGTGTCGCCAACCCCGTCCTCCTCGTCGAAGTAGCCGATGATCCCCCACTTGAGCTTCATCATCTCCTCGAGGAAGGTCTCGTCGCGGGGATCGATGCACAGCCGCCGGTCGCCGCCAGTGGAGTCCGCCGAGGACTCTCGCTCGTGGACAGGGAAGTAGATGTCTTTTAGGGCACTTACGGCCTCAAGGAGGTCAGGAATCAGCGCCATGGAGGGGTCGCCATCGATGCAGACCCCCTCGTCCAGGACGAACAGCCGGCGCTGCTTCGGGCCGAACTCGCCGTCGAACTCCTCCCCGACGACCGCGCAGTATCCCGGCTGAGCCCCCTTCGGAGGGGTCACGCCCATCCAGATCCTGGTGTAGAGGGTGTAGGTGCCTCCCTCCAGCACCTCTCCGGTTATGGCCAGCTCGTTCCCCTCCAGGAGGACGCAATGGCCGTTGCGGGAGCGACCGAAGCGGGAGTCGGGGGTCTGGAGGATGGCCGTGGGGGAGCGGTCGATGACCTCGACCAGCTCCGGGTGCTTCTGCCGGCGGACTTGGACGCAGGGCATCCACTTCCCGTCTATCAGGCCGATGTTCATGCGTTCTCCGGGATCTGGGCCAGCCTCTGTTCCTGCTCACGCAGGAAGGTGTAGTAGCGGCGGCGCTCAGACCACGACAAGTCCCGCTCCGGGTTGTCGCCGACGTAGGCCATGGGCTCGGCGATCATCTGGATGCCTTCCCGGTCGAACCATGCGCACAGGCAATCCACAGCTTGACGGGCGAACTCGCCATACGACTCCAGGTCATTGGCGGAGATGCTGACGGCGTTTTTCACCTGGTGGTCGAGGCGTTTCACCTTCAGGCCGAGACCCCAGCGGTCTTCATGGACCATCTCCCGGCGCTGAATGAACCGCACGCCCTCCGGCAAGCCAGCGTCAGCGCCTCTGAGGGCACTATTTTGGATCCGCACCACGTTGTCCTTCTGCGCTGGTGTCAGCAGGGGAATGGGTAAGCCACCCCATCCGGTCCGCGGTGCGACGGCGGGCAGATCCAGACCCGCGCCGACGGCGATGGACAGCAGGCCCACCTGCCTCAGAAAGTCGCGACGACAGGTGTTCATGCGGCCACCCCGGGGGGCTCGAAGACCTCGAAGTGACCCCAGTCCTTCAGGTTCTGGTCAACCGTGCTGGTGTCCCGGTCCCAGTCTCCCCCCCAGCGCAGGGTGATCCCCATCTGGTCGGCGATCTGCATGATCCGACCGGCCAGCAAGGCAAACCGGGGCACGTCCTTCCAATCTACGGGGTAGGGGGCGATGTCTACTGCATTGGACGGCAATGAGTTGTGCCTGCCGTTGGGCCACTGCACGTTGCTGTTTCCAGTCCGGAAGGCCTCATCTTGGGCTTCCTTGCCCCTGTAGCCGCACAGGACTGTGAAGTCCTGGTACTTGATCGCCTCGCGCAGGACACTCTGAAGATCAAAGCAGCAGCCGTGCAGCTCCTGGAGCGAGGTTTCGGAGAAGGATGGCATCAGCCCGGGGCCTTCGCCGCTCGGCTACACCTCCCCAAGATCACGTCCACTACGTGGAGGCTTGCGAGGTCGTACATGGAGTCCAGGACCTTCTCCTCCCACATGGAGTCGAGCCAGGGGTGGGACGGATCTATGACCATGCGGCCTCTGAATCGACGGTGCCGTCGGGGGATCCACGCGCGCTTCACGACCGCCTCTGTCCCCGGCGTTCCCGGCGGGGCTTCCATCCGTTCTTGCGCATCGTCCCGTAGATGTAGCGGTTCGTCCGCTTCTGGCCGTAGCCACGCTTCTGGGCCGTCTGGCGCAGCTTGCGCTCCATCTTCTTCGGCATAGAATCACGCGCTGTGTGAGGATAGCGCAGGGCTGTCCGGGTTCGAACCGGTGACCTCTTCCACTGGAAGCGCTCTACCATCTGAGCTACCCACCCGCCCAAGACTCGCGCCGGCCGGACGCAACCTCTCTGGTTCTCCTGCTATCCTCACACGTCTTCCCCCCTGGGAAGTATACCATGAAACCCCCCGGAAGGCCAGCAGATTCCCCTTGACGCGCCGGCCGCCGCCGCCGTAGATTGAAAGCGTCGCCAGCTGCCGGCCTGAGAAACCGGAGGGTCTTGGCGACGCATCCTCGGGCGAGGACAGAACTTCCAGAGCCGGGCGTGCTCACGCCCAACTGGCTCACCCCCGTAGACCCCCTGCTCGACTCGCCCCGGGCGGGGGGTCTATGTGGTTTCTGTCGAGATAAGGATGCCTCCATCATTCTCCCCCGTCAACCACGCAGAGTTCCTGCGGCTGGTGAACATGTTCCGGGTGGATACTAGGGCCGGTGTCCGCTCGATCCTCTCCGAACTCCTCTTCCGCACCCAACGCAATCAAGGGTACTTCGACGGCACGCCATTGGAGCGCGGGCAAGCCGCCTTCGGCGTCCATCGGCTAGCCGACCAGTGCGGCGTCAGTCCAAAGGCCGTTAGAAGTGTTCTGGATCGGCTCAAGAAGTGTTCAGAAGTGGTCGTAAACGGGACCAGCGAAGGGACCATCCTATCATGGTGTAACTACGAGGAGTTAAGTGGACTTCGGGGCGAACGAGAGGACGAGCGAAGGGCGAGCGAAGGGCGAGCGAAGGGCGAGCGAAGGGCAACATCCCAGACGTTAGACGTAAAGACGTTAGACGTTAATAGTACTACTCTTGCGCCGCCGTCTAACGCGGCGGCGGCGCCTCCCGCCGAAGTCTCTGTCCTGACCTACCTGACCTACCCGTGCAACGGCACCCCTGATTCCTGGGACCTGAGCACTGACCAGATCGACCAGTGGCGAATCCTCTACCCGGGACTCGACATCGAGGCCGAGTGCCGCAAGGCCATGGCCTGGATACTAGCGGCCACCAACAGGCGCAAGACGGCAGGGGGGATGACCCGCTTCCTCGTCGGCTGGCTGTCCAGGTCAAACGACCGGCCCGCGGCGCCAGGGCGCAACGGCCAGCACCAGACCACCGAGCCTACCCCCCCCTACTTGCGCTTCAAGGAGCAGCATGGATCCTGACCGCATACCGCCCAGCTCCATCGAGACCGAGCAGGCGATCCTCGCTGCATGCATGCTCGATCGTAGCGCTGTGCCCAGAGCCAGCCTGATACTGCGCGGGGACCCCGACCAGATCTGGTACCACCGCGGCCACGCGCTTATCTGGCGCGACCTCTACGACCTGTGGGACGAAGGCGAGGGCACAGATTCGGTCAGCGTGTCCAACCGGATGCGGGACGGCGGGCGCCTGGAGGAGGTCGGAGGATGGGACTACGTGCACCAGCTCGGCCTGAGCGCCTTCTGCTCGGCCAACGTCGAGCACCACGCCAAGGAGGTCATGGCCAAAGCCCGGTCCCGGCGCCTGATCGAGATCGGGGCCAGCCTGCAACGGGCCGGGTATGCCGCCGACGACGTGGGTGCGGTGGTCTCTCGGGGCGTCGACGAGCTCTACGCCGTCACCCAGGACGGGACCAAGTCATGGGCGCCGATGTCCCAGGGTACCCGGGACGCATACCGGGCCTACGAGGCCGCCAGAGCAGCCGACAGCACGATGACCGGGATCTCTACCGGCCTGACCGACCTCGACGCTATGACTGGAGGCTGGCAGGACGGGGACCTGATCCTTGTGGCAGGGCGTCCGGGCATCGGCAAGACCTCGCTGGGGATCGTGGCGGCTCTGGCGGCGGCCAAGGGCGGCCACACGGTAGGCGTCGTGTCGCTGGAGATGTCGGCCCGGCAGGTGGGGCAGCGGGTCTTGGCCCAGAGCGCAGACGTGGGGATCCAGGTGATCCGCACCGGCCGGGCGTCCGATGTGGCGCACGCCAAGCTGGCGGCTGCTGCGGCCGCGTCCTACGCCCCGATCTGGGTAGACGACACCCCCGGCCTGACGGTGATGGACCTGCGGGCCCGGGCCCGGGTGCTGGTCCAGAAGCACGCGGCTGCGCTACTGGTCGTCGACTACCTCCAGCTGCTGGAGCCAGAGCCTGGCAGCAAGGCCGACAACAGCGAGCGGGAGACGCGGCTGATCTCCCGGGCCCTCAAGCTGCTGGCTCGTGAGGCGGACGTGCCGGTGATCGCCATGTGCCAGCTGTCCAGGGGTCCAGAGGCCCGGCCAGACAAACGGCCGCAGTTGTCCGACCTGCGCTACTCCGGGGCTCTGGAGCAGGATGCCGACCTCGTGATCCTGCTGCACCGGCCGGAGATGTACGGGATCGACGACGACGCCCGCTACGGGTCGACGGCTGGCATCTGCGAGGTGATCGTCGCCAAGCACCGGCAGGGCGCCACCGGCCCGATCCGAGCACAGTGGCAGGCGGAATCCGCAGCCATACGAGATCTCGAATGGAGGCAGCCGCAATGACCTACCGAGATCCCGACCTAGTCCGCGCCATAGTCCTCTACCCGGAGGTAGGCGCCGCAGACGCTCACGCCGAGCGGCTGCTGCGGCGTCTGCGCGAGGCCGACGACTCCCGGGTCCCGGGCCTGATGATGGCCCACCGGGCGGCGGTGCTGCACCGCAACCGTCTGATCGCGCGGCGGGCTGTGGCGACGTCGCGTAATGGCACGTAATGGCACGTAGCCTGCCAGGATCGACGATCGGCCACCGGTCCATGCAGGGACCGGTCCAGATACCGATGCAGGCCCAGCGCGAGCCGAGCAGTACCGTCTCCGGCGTCGTGCCGGTGGCGGAACACACACAGGAGGTTTTCGATCGTGAAACTGTGCCCATTTAAGATCGGCCAGGCCTACCTAATTCGCACGGTGACGATGACGGGGTTGG
>ERZ1292623.2951-Hain-H51-01um-R1-2951-length-14829-cov-7_pt1 | contig 14829 bp, 10 predicted proteins | sample MGYA00564398_ERZ1292623 | MGnify/ENA primary metagenome ERZ1292623 (study PRJEB36523, sample SAMEA6512633) | groundwater metagenome | collected 2019-01-07 | study: AquaDiva: Metagenomics assemblies of 32 groundwater samples
GCAGTGTCAGCAAAAAAAGGCATAGACTGGGACCCATTAAATGACGAGCTTCATCTTTATCTTGGGGTTGCAAATTATCATCTAAAAAACTACTCTGAGAGCCTTAAGGAATATGCAAAGGCCTATGAATTATATCCTGATTATATGATTCCTTACAATATCGGACTTATACACAAAAAAATGGGAAACCTGACCCTCGCAGAGGAGTATTTTATGAAGACAATATTCTTAAGGCCAAACCTCCCAGAGCCGTATACACAGCTTTCGCAGGTTTATAAAGAAATGGGTAAAATAGACGAATCTATTGATATCTTTAATAAGGGCGCAAGATACCGCAAATTTTAAAAAATTCTTGATTTTTTCTTGATTTAGGGCTGCTGTTATGCTATGTTAAATTCTCATTCAAAGGGGGGAATATGAAGAAGGGAAAGCTCTTTGTAATACCTGTCTTTTTGTCTCTTTTAGCCGTATTATCCACACCGCTTTATGCAGAAAAAACAGATTCTGCCTCTACTCAGCCCGAAAGCGTAGCCGCTGAAGACGCCTCAAAAAAAATAGTAGCAACTGCAAACAGCGCTCCAATAACATTAAAACAGGTTCAGATACGCGTCCAGTTAGTCTCAAGAGAGTCTGCTTATCATACCCAGATTAGCGATGAGAAAAAACAAGAGATGATGGAAAAGGCGTTAGACCAGCTAATTATCGAAGAACTAGCATATCAGGAGGCAAAGAAAACCGGCGTCACAATCTCAGAAAAAGATATTAATAACCGCCTGAATGAGGTAAAAAAAGGATTCCCTTCTGAAGAATTATTCAATAAATCATTAGCTGCAAATAACCTTGACCTTAATAAATATAAAAAGCTGATTGAAAAAGAGCTGTCAATAAAGAAGATTAATGAAAAACTGTTTGGCAAGCCGATTACGCTTAGCAGCAAAGAGGTCAAGGACTATTTTGAAAAAAACAGAGAAAAGTTTAAAGAGCCTGAAAAGATAAGGTTAAGGCAGATATTGATAAAGATACCTGCCTTTGCCTCTAAAGAGGAATGGGAAAAGGGTAAAAATAAGGCAGAAGAGATACTATCAGAACTAAAGGCAGGAAAGGACTTTGCCAAGCTTGCAAAGGAATTTTCCAGTGATCCGAGCAGGGAAAAGGGCGGGGACATGGGCTTTATACACAAGGGAAGGCTGGAGCCTTATGTAGAGGATATTGCATACTCTTTGAAGGTCGGAGAAATAAGCGATGTGCTGCAGACCATATACGGCTATCATATAATCAAGTTAGAAGAGAGAAAACCGCCGCAAAATACACAATTTTCAAAGATAAAAGAAAAACTAAAAAAAGACCTTGAATCTGTTGCCATGGAGGAGAAGAAAAAGGATTGGATTAAAGGATTACGCGAAAAGGCAGAGATAAAGTATTATGTTCCATCTGATAAAAAAGACTAAAAAAATTGTAATTGTAATTATAATAATATTTGTCCTGTTTCCTTTAAAAAAATCTTATGCTCAGGGATTTTCATGGTCTGGGATGATTGAGCTAAGCTTCAGGGACAGGATTGAGAAAGGGAAAGCAGGCGACTATGAAACAAAGACCGAACAAAAGACCTTTCAGCAGAGGTATTTTCTAAATCTCAGCGGCCCTATATTTGACCCCAGGATTGCAATATTCTCCATTGGTACAACCTTTACTCATACATGGGATGAATTAAATAATGCAGATAGCAACACAAAGGACTACGGGTACAACATAGCAACAACCTTCTTTCCACAACGCTTTTTCCCATTAACCCTTTATACGAATAGATTTGAATCTGATACAGACAGCTCAATATTCGCTTCAAGAAAAACCACAACAACAGGCTACGGCTTAAGATGGTCTTTAATGTTAAGAAGCCTTCCAACAATACGGCTCTTGATGGAGCAGACAGAGACTGTTAGCGATGACCTTCAGCAAAAAAAGGATGAGGTGAAAAAGGAGGCATCCCTTGAACTAAACAAGGTAACCTCTGCAAGCGTCTTTTTTGCAAGATACAGATATGAAAATTTGCTGGATAAAATAGGCAACAGTACAAGCGACATGCATGGGGTTGACATGAACTATGGCAGCCAGCTCACAAGGATATTGCACCTCCGCACCTTTGGCAGTTATGATACAACAACAACCACTACCACAAGTAGTAGAGGAGACAAGGATAACATTAATGCAGGAATTGGATTTTACTTTCATCCAACAGTATATTTAGACCTTACCACTGATTATAACTTTTACTACACTGATGATGAAAGCTACTCTGCAGGTGTATTGCGCGGAACAACATCAACCAGGCACCTTTCATCCACAACGCTTTATTTTCATCCTGACCCAAGGTTTGATACCAGACTCGGCTATTATTATTCAAAATCAATTTCATCAACGGATGTAGACAATCATCAGATAAATTTAAATATACTCGGCAGGCCAATAGTGGGTCTCAATCTTATGGGAGATGCTGCTTATTTAGAAAACAGAAGCACATCGGGAACCAATATCTCAAGCAGCAATTCGCAGAATTATGGGGCAGGTTATTCATATACCCTGCCATATAAAAATTTAACATTTAATTCATCCTACAGGTTTGATTATGGGCTTGTTGATGTTGAGCCTGGTGAAGATGGCTTTAATACAACCCACACCGCTGGTGCAGGAATTGCATATAATTTAAGTATAGCGCTTATTACAACTGACTACCAGTTTTTATCAAGGAGAGAAAGCAGGGCAGATGCAGATGACAGGGATGAGCATAGATACAAACTTGGATTAGCGAGCTATTATATAAGGGGACTTGCTGCTATAGCGAACTTTGAATATGACCATCTTTTGCAAAGAAAGAATAATGAACCATGGACGGAAAATGAATTAATTATCTTTGAATCAAGGCTTGATTACAATATCTGGAGGGGACTCTTTTTCTCAGGCGGGTATAGCCTTTATAACTATTCTAATCCCGCTTCTAATGACACTGAAACACTGTATACTGAAGGAAGGATTGTATTTTTCCCAATAAGCAATCTGTTTGCAACAGTAAAGATAAGAGAGGAGTGGATAAGGTACTCATTAAATCCTACGAAAAACATCCTGTTAGGAGAGGCAAGGCTTGATTACAGGATAAGAAAGCTGCTGCTATCAGCTGAATATAGTTACTCTTTGGAAACACAAGGGGCTATGGAGACAACAAAGAATATGGCTTTTTTTAAGGTAACAAGAGTGTTTTAGAGCAGGTACAGTGGTCTGCCACCCCCCACTTGACTTTAGGGTTGTATTTGATATACTTAAATAATAATCTTTTTTAATAAAAACAAGGAGATATAAAGTGAGAAATGCCAAAAATTGTCTATTGATAACAGCCCTGTTAATCCTCTTATCAATCCCTATAGCAGCCTATTCTGCAGAGCTTGTATGGCCCCCTCCGCCAGAAGAAGCAAAGATAGCCTTTGTCCAGTCCTTTTCAACACCAGAGGATTTAAAGATAAAAAAGTCTGTTTTTAAGAAAATATGGGAATTTATTATTGGCGAGGATGTGGAGAACCGCGTTGTAAAACCTTACGGCGTGTTTTCATCAGATGAAAAGATATATATAACAGATAGCAGCAGCCGCAGGGTCCATATCTTTGATACAAATAAGAAGAAATACACTTTTATTGACAGCATAAGCAAAAATATCCCTTTAAGGTCGCCAATCGGTGTTGTTGTTGATAATAAGGGAAATATGTATGTCTCAGATTCCATTATTGGAAAGGTATTTGTCTTTGACCAAAAAGGCAAGATGCAGAAGGAGATTGGAGGGAAAGGTATCCTGACAAGACCTGTTGGCATTGCTATAAATCCTGTTAATAATTATTTATATGTGGTTGACACTGCTGCTAACAAGGCAAGGGTATTCTCTCTTGAGGGAAAACCTATATTTGAATTCGGCCAGAGGGGCAAAAAGGATGGAGAGTTTAACTTTCCCACGAACATAGCAATAGATAAGGATGGGAATATATATATATGCGATACCTTAAATTTCAGGGTTCAGATATTTAATAAAGAAGGAAAATTCATTGGTAAATTTGGCAAGGTCGGCAACAGGATTGGTGAATTCTCCAAGCCAAAGGGCATTGCAGTAGACAGTGAAGGACATATATATGTTGCAGATGCAATGTATGATGTTGTGCAGATATTTAATCAAAAGGGCGAGCTTCTGCTGGTCTTTGGAGGCGGCGGCTCTGAGGATGGCAAGATGTGGCTTCCAGCAGGACTTTATATTGATAAAGAAGATAAAATATATTTGGCAGACTCGTACAACAACAGGGTTCAGGTGTTTAAGTATTTAAAAGGAAAGTGATAGAATAATTTAGAATGTTTTTCACCCTTCCCTTAATCCCCTCCCGTCAAGGGAGTGGAAACAAAATAAATCTCCTCTCCCCTTGCGGGAGAGGGTTAGGGTGAGGGGTATAATGAAAGGAGGTCTTTGTTTTATGAAGTATGTAGCATCTTTTTTTTCAGTTGTCATTCTATTTCTAAATGCTGAAACTGTTTTTTCAGCCCGCGGCGACTTGGGGGATGAAAACATCAGGTATACCAAGCACAATCTTTCATCCTTTTGGCCTGCAGATGCTGGCGCAGATATCAGGACTGTCAAATCTCCCACACAGACAGAGGTCTGCGTTTTTTGCCATACTCCGCATGGAAGCACTCTTGAGGACCTGGGAGGCGGTGTTCGTGCGCCGCTTTGGAATAGAAAGCTATCTACTGCAAGCTATTTTTTATACGATGAGGTCTGGTCTCCTACACTTGAGGCTTACGGGGTAAATGTAAAGCCGAGTGCGCCAACAGGATATTCTAAGCTGTGTTTATCCTGCCATGACGGCACACTTGCAATTGGCGATGTATACAATGCGCCTGGCTCTGGCGGATATTCTTCAACAGGACAGAGCTCTATCCCCCTTACTGGCACAGACGCAGGCGGAACAATGCCTGCTGGAGGAGGCAGATACACAGGAGACACAAGGCTTATCGGCGCTAATCTTAGCAATGACCATCCAATATCCTTTGTATTTGACATGAGCCTATATAATGCAGATAAAGAGGTGGCAGACCCGTCCACTGTAGTAGACCCTCTAACAAACAAGACACTTTTATATTCTGGAATGTCGGCTACAAGGAACAATGTCCAATGCACATCCTGCCACAATCCGCATACAACCTATGAGAAATTCCTGAGGATGAGCAAATGGCAGCCAGACCCCACCACAGGAACAAATCAGATATGCCGGAACTGCCATAACAAGCCTGGATGGGCGGGTTCATCTCATCAGATAGCAGCAAAGATATTTAATGCCTCTGGACTTCCTTCATCAGATGTCAATTTTGCAGGAAAGCAGATGACTACTGTTGGCTGCTTGTCCTGCCATGATACACACACCATTCAGGGCGCAGAAAGACTTTTAAGAGATGCTGTGGATTCTGCCGCATACACAGCAGGAGGGAACTCCATTGCTGGAAGCAAGGCCTCATCAGCAATAGAAAATGTATGCTTCAGGTGCCATTCAAGGGCATCTGCATCTCTATCTACGCCTCATGGCTTAATGGATAATAATGCAGCGCCTCCGCCTGATATATGGTCTCAATTCAATAAGACATCAAGGATGCCTATTGCTGAGACCACAAGCCAGGGGAATCATGTGCCTGTATTTACACTGTCGCAGCCTGCGGATACGACAATACCCACAGGTTATAATCCTCAGACCGACTATGAGAAGGTGCAGGTGGGAGTGGTTGGAGCGCCCTCATCTGTATACAAGCATGTGGAATGTACTGACTGCCACAATCCGCACAGGGTAACAAACAATGCCAGCGCATCATTGAGCGGCATAGACAGGCTTGCAGGCATGAGGGGTGTAAGGGTTGATGGGACGGTTATGCAGAGTATAGACATTGCAGGCGCTACCGGGACATACAGGAATATGGTTGAGATATCAGAGGTTTGCTTCAGGTGTCATGGTGATACTTATGATACTTTTATACCAACTTTACTCAGCAGCTACACAAAATGCCTGAATCAGAATTGCACCACCACAGGCTCTATAAACGAGCCGACACGCACAACCGCCGGCACTCCTGCGTCAGGCAATACACACGGCAGCAATAAGAGATTGGAGTTTGACCCAACTACAACATTCCCACTTGGAGGGACAGGCAGTTTAAATTATAACGCTGCATATCATCCAGTTGCGACAACAGGAAGAAACCAGACAGGCGTATTTAATCCGAGTGACCCAAATGGCAGATATGGACTGCTTTCAGGTTCTGGATTATCAAGAAGCAACACAATTAACTGCAGCGACTGCCACAATAATAATGTGCTCGGAGGAGGAACCTTTTCAGGTACGACAGCAACGCCAACTTTTCCGGGTCCTGTTACACAAAGCAGTTTGAGAAGCTATGTTGAGGCAAGCCCTGCAAGGACATTGAGCGATGTAAACCCAGCTACAACGCATAATTTTACTGGATTAACAGAGGCAAAAGGGCCGCACGGCTCTACAAATAATAGGATACTCAGGTCAAATTATAATACTACCCTCGCTGCTGCAGGTTCAACTACTGCTGCCAATCCAGCGGGCAATCCGCCGTTTGCCTCTTTTAATGCAAGCAACTTTGCCCTGTGCTTTAACTGCCACAATGTTGAGGCATTTACCAACCCAAATTCACTGAGGACCAATTTTAGACAAGGGACTCTTACTAATACTAATAGGAATCTCCATGATGTTCATTTAACTAATGGCGGCGTCGGCATGTGTAACCTGCTTGGTGCTATGTATACCTCCTGCGCTAATTGCCATTATAATGTGCATTCCAATGTAGAGGCAGCAAATACAATATATGGCGATGGCAATGGGGGATTGCTGCCGCCCCATGGCGGGACAAGGCTTGTAAACTTTTCTCCGGTTGTCCAACGCTATACATATTCTAAGCCGAGGTGGTGGTACAACGCTGGCACTAGTGAGATGCGCTGTGATCTGAGGTGCCACAATAACACAATTATGCAGCCCGGCGGCATGACATCTGCAGATTATACATATTTTGGTGAGTAAGAAGAATATCTGCCGGCAGTTTTAATAAGAGATGAAAAATTTACTCTTAATAAAAGGGGGTAGTGTTATGAAAAGGTTTTTATTCTTAATAATAACAATCTTGCCCTTTTTCTATGTTGCCCCTGTCTTCTCAGCCCGCGGCGACTTAGGCGACGAGAATATTGCCTACACCTTGCACAATCTTTCTGCCTTTTGGCCGTCTGATGCAGGGGTGGATATAAGGACTGTAAAATCTCCTACACAGACAGAGATATGCGTCTTTTGCCACACGCCTCATGGCAGCACACTTGAGGACTTGGGAGGCGGCGTTCGTGCGCCGCTATGGAATAGGAGGCTGTCCACAGCAAGCTACTTTTTGTATGACGAAGTTTGGTCCCCTACACTTGAGGCATACAGGGTAAATGTAAAACCGAGTGCGCCTACAGGATACTCCAAGCTGTGCCTCTCCTGCCATGATGGGACGCTTGCATTGGGAAATGTATACAATGCCCCTGGCTCAGGCGGATATTCCGCAACAGGAGATAGCGCCATTCCCCTTACAGGAACAGATGCAGGCGGCACCATGCCTGTTGGTTCAGGCAGATACACAGGAGACACAAGACTTATTGGAACAACCCTTTCAAATGACCACCCCATATCTTTTGTATTTGACATGAACCTCTATAATGCAGATAAAGAGGTGGCTGACCCGTCTACAGTAGTTGATCCTGTAACAAACAAGACCTTATTATACTCAGGGACTACATCAACGAGGAACAATATTCAATGCACATCGTGCCATAATCCGCATACGACTTATGAGAAATTCTTAAGGATGAGCAGATGGCAGACAGGCGGCGCACCAACAACGAGGCAGATATGCTTAAACTGCCACAATAAGCCCGGCTGGACAGGCTCCTCTCATCAGATAGCGACAAAAACATTTAATGCCACCCTTCCAGCGTCAAATTCAGGACTTGAGGGCAGGCAGATGACACAGGCAGGGTGTCTTGCATGCCATGATACGCATACAATTCAGGGCTCTGAAAGGCTATTGCGCGATGCAGTTGACTCTGCTGCATTTACAGCAGGGGGCAATACTACAGCAGGGAGCAAGACATCATCTGCAATAGAAAATCTCTGTTTCAGGTGCCATTCAAGGTCATCAGCATCTTTATCTACACCACACGGACTGATGGATGGCAATGCTGCACCGCCAAAAGATATATGGTCACAATTTAATAAAACATCCAATATGCCCATAGATGATACTGTCTCTCAGGGCAATCATCAGCCTGTATTTACCTTTTCTCAGCCCACTGATGCGACTATACCAACAGGAGACCCGAAGACGAACTATGAGAGGGTGCTATTGGGAGTGGTTGGCGCGCCGTCATCTGTATATAAACATGTGGAATGTGTTGACTGCCATAATCCGCACAGGGTTACAAGCAGCACCAGCGCATCATTAAGCAGCATAGACAGGCTTGCCGGGATGAGGGGTATAAGGGTGGACGGACAAGTAGTTCAGAGTATAGGCTCAACAGCAACTGGGACATATACAATCACAAGGGTAGGCACATTTGGCATGGTGGAGATATCAGAGGTATGCTTCAGGTGTCATGGTGATACTTATGATACTTTTATATCAAGATACGATAACTTTCCTTTCTTAAGGAGGCAAACCGATGGGATAGTTGTGACTGAGCCCGGCATCCTTAGGACTACAGCAGGCAATCCTGCGTCAGGGAATACACATGGGAGCAACAAAAGAAAAGAGTTTGACCCAAACACGGCTTTTCCGCTCGGAGGGACAGGCAGTTTAAGTTATAACGCTGCATATCATCCTGTTGCGACAACAGGAAGAAATCAGACAGGTGTCTTTGACCCTGGAAATTCTACACGATATGGGCTCTTGACAGCCTCTGGGTTATCAAGAAACAACACTATCAATTGCACGGACTGCCATAATAACAATGCGCTTGGAGCAGGGACATTTACAGGCACAACAGCAACGCCTACATTTGCCGGGGCTATCACAGAAAGCAGCTTAAGAAGCTATACAGAATCCGGCAGAACGCTTAGTGATTTAAATCGCGGGCCGGCATTTTTTAATAATCTTTCTGCTACAGAGGCAAAAGGTCCGCATGGCTCTACAAATAACAGAATACTCAGGGCAAATTACAACACGACCCTTGCAACAAGCATATCAAGCACAAATACAGCGGGCAACCCTCCCTTTGCCTCTTTTGATGCTAATAACTTTGCCTTATGCTTTAACTGCCATAATGTAGAGGCATTTACCAACACAGCCTCTATAAGAACCAATTTCAGGATGTCAGGCTTTATGTGCGGCGGGAATTTAAATCTTCATGCAGTTCATTTGAATGACGGCGGCGGAGGAGGGATGGCGGGCGTGTGGGACGCCATTGCTGGTATGTATACTGCCTGCGCAAACTGCCACTACAATGTTCATTCAAATGTAGAGGCGTCTAATACTATATATGGCGACGGCAATGGCGGCGCATTGCCTCCTCATGGCGGGACAAGGCTGATAAACTTTTCACCGGTTATTCAGCCCAATGCATATTCCAAGCCGCGGTGGTGGTATGACGGCGCTAATATGCGATGCGATATGAGATGCCACAATAATGTTATTATGAGCGGCGCTGGCGGCGGCATGGGCGGCATGGGCGGCGGAGGCGGCGGCATTGAGGCGGTGTATTCATATTTTGGGAATTGAAAAAAACAATTCAAAAATAGAAAATTAAAATGCAAAATGACAAATTAAAATTAAAAAATAAATTTAAAAAGATTATAATTCCTTTAATTATAATTATCACCTTCACATCAACCGCCTCTGCAAAGACCCTCTATGTGGTGAGCCAATATGGAGGGATAAGCGTAATTGACCTGTCTCTGGAGAAGACTGTAAAGGGAATACCTGCAGGAAGAGATTCAATAAACCTACTTTCAGATCCCTCGGGCCGTTATATAGTAATTGGAAATGGCGAAGAGGCTGGAAAAATATGGGTAATTGACAGAATATCAGAAAAGGTTGCTGCAAAGATTCCTGTAATGAAGGGGAAGACTGCCGGCTTTCCGTTCTTTATTTTCTCTAAGGATGGCTCAAGGCTCTTTGCAGCAGCCCGCTATTCCCCTGAGCTTTACATTATAGGCACAAAGGAATGGAAAGTAGAAAAGACAATCCCGCTTAAACTTAGCGCTGAAGGGATGGATATTTCTATTGACGGCAGGCATCTATATATCATAAACAGAGAACCGCAAAACCTTTTGGTTTTTAATCTTGAGGCAGAGAAGGTAGAAAGGAGCACTAATTTTGAAGGGTCATTTGCATCTATTCTTGCAAGCCCTGATGGAAAGCTCTTATATATTGCAGATAAGGCAGAATCAAGGATTCTTGTAATTGACGCCTCTACCTTTGAGGTAGTAAAAAGCGCTATAGTAGGAACAGAGCCTGTTGATATGGCTATTTCAAAGGATGGCAGATTTCTTTATGTAAGCTGCAGGTTTTCTTACAGTCTTGTTGTAATTGATACGCTGGAGATGAAGGCAGCAGCAAATATCCCTGTTGGAATTCATCCCTGGGGTGTGGCATTAAATAGTGAAGGAACAGAGGCGTATATAGCAAACTACAATGAAAATACTGTTTCAGTGGTAGATGCCATAAGGCGAAAAGAAATCTACAGATTGCCTACAGGAGTATTTCCCACAAAGGTAATATTCGTGCCATGAAAAATTTCACATTTTCGGTTTTTATTTTAATATTCATATTATCTAATGCTGCCCACGCAAAGACCCTCCTCTACATTACGCATGAATCAAAGGCAAAGGTCTCGGTATATGATGCTGATTCTGAGAAGCTTATTAAAAGCATATCAACAGGTGAATCGCCATTTCATCTGTCGCTGCTTTCAGATAAAAAATTGATAGCAGTAAGCCATAAGGGGGTTGGCGCAGACTACCTAAAGATTATTGATGCTGTATCAGGTAAAGTGAAGCTGTCTCCATCCATCATTGTCGGCAGGTATAAGAGGACAGGCGAGGTATATCTGACCTTTGATAATTATGGCAGGAAACTGTACGCCATTGACAACAATATGAACTATGTTGATATTATTGAAACTGAGAAATGGAAATTAAAAAAGAGGGTAATGCTCGGGATACAGCCAAAAAAGGGCATATTCTCTTTGGACGGCAGCACACTTGTTATTCCGAATTTAAATTCAAACAATATAATCTTTCTTGATACTCTAAAAGATAATATCTCCCGCAACATTAAAATTAATGGCCAGCCCTCTGCCGCTGCCTTTAGCCATGATGGCAAGCGTCTATTTATTCTGGACAAGGAAAATTCGTTTTTATTGTTCATGGACATGCAGAGCGGAAATATAATTGGAAAGGCAGTAGTTGGAAATGAGCCTGTGAATCTGCTTCTTTCACCGGATGGCAATACTATTTATGTTGCAAATTATGCATCAAACAGCCTTTCAGTGATTAATGAAAAAACAACGGATGTCATAACCAATATCGCAGTGGGAATACGGCCGCTCGGTATGGCTGTAGATGATAAGACAGGCAGATTATATGTATGCAATTACGGAGAGGCGAGCATAGCAATTATAGATATTAAAACCAACAGGATTATCAGAAAAATCCCCACAGATGCAACGCCGACCAATCTGATTATAGTAAGGGAGTAAACCTTTCAATCTACTTTTTAACTTTTTGCCGGCGCGGCCTAAACTGCGCCTATAGGATATTATCATCCCTTGACACAATAGCCTGCAGCAGGTAAACTTTAAATATGAATAAAAATGTCCTGATAATTGAGGATGAGCCTATAATGAGGAATATCCTTAAAAATGCGCTAATAAAGGCAGGTTTTGATGCAACTATAGCAGAGGATGGAATAAAAGGGATAAGCGCCATTAATGAAGGAGAGTTCGACATTATTATAACCGATATCGTCCTTCCAAAGGGGGACGGCTTCAAGATTTTAAAATGGGCAAAGGAAAAGAGGCCTGAAACAAGCGTAATTCTCATAACAGGCCATGGAAAGGTGAAGGATGCTGTAGAGGCAATGAAGCTCGGTGCAAGCGATTATCTTACCAAGCCCTTTTCAATGGAAGACCTCTCATTAAGAATAAACAAGATTGTGGAATTTCAGGAATTAAAAAGGGACTATACAAGGCTTCAACAGGAGTGCGAAACAATCTTTGGGGCAGAGAGGATATTGGGAGTAAGCCCCAAGATAATCGCTATACGCGAGCTTGCAAAGACAGTGGCAGGCGTAGATTCTACCATACTTATTGAAGGAGAGAGCGGCACAGGAAAAGAGGTAGTCGCAAATGCCATTCACTATTCAAGTCCGAGGAGGGATAAGCCCTTTATAAAGATAAGCTGCGCGGCAATTCCAGAGACGCTTCTTGAGAGCGAGCTCTTTGGGTATGAAAAGGGCGCATTTACAGGCGCCCAGAAAAGAAAACCCGGCAGGTTTGAGCTTGCAAATCATGGAACACTCTTTTTAGATGAAATCGGGGATCTGCCGCAGGCATTACAGGTAAAATTATTAAGGGTCCTGCAGGAAAGGGAATTTGAAAGAATCGGCGGCACAGAGACTATAAAAGTGGATGTGAGGATAATCTGCGCTACAAACCGAGACCTTGAAAAAGAGACAAAAGAAGGAAGGTTTAGAGAGGACCTTTATTACCGCTTAAAGGTTATTCCTATCCACCTTCCGTCGCTCAGGGAAAGGAAAGAGGATATCCCAATCCTGATCAATCATTTTATTAAAATATATTCTAAAAAAATGAATAGGAAAATAACTGCTTTTTCTGATGAAGCAATGAAATGCCTGCTTGACTACGATTTTCCCGGCAATGTCAGGGAATTAGAAAATACTGTTGAAAGAACCATTGCATTATGTCCAAACCAGTTAATAGGCAAGGAATATCTGCCCCTGTTAAAAGACAGAAGGCAAGGGAGTAAAGACAGGGTAAATGGGCAAACTGCAACAGATAGCGAACATAGTCCGGCATTTTCTAAAGGCTTGCAGAAAAAAGAGCCGGACAAATTAGTGCCGCTTCAGGATAAGATGGGAGAAGTAGAAAAAAACTATATTGTTTCTGTATTAAAGAAGGCTAAGGGCAGCAAGACAAATGCAGCAAAAATCCTCAGCATCAGCCGCAAAAACCTCTGGGAAAAGATGAGAAAATACAATCTGCCGGATGAGGAGTAAACTATTTAGAATTCCGCATGCTACTTATATTCAGTGTTAAAACAGAATGCATTCAAATAGAGTAAATTAATGCTTGACACTGTACATTGCAGTATGATACTATACTCAAGGTTTGAGAATGAAAATCATTCTTATTGGTCGGAGATATGCCGCTTACTATCAAGGAATTATTCAGCCAAAAAGGTATTAATCTTACCTCTCAGCGCAAGCTGATTGCTGAAACCCTATTAAAAAGCAGCAAACATATTAAGGCAGAAGAGCTGTATCAGCTTGTCCATAAAAAGAACTCTAAGATCGGGCTTGCTACTGTATACCGCACCTTGCAGATTATGAAGGAGAGGGGCCTGATTGAAAAGAGGGATTTCGGCGACGGATGCAGCCGTTATGAGGACAGCAAGGCAATGCACCACGACCATTTAATCTGCCTGAAATGCAGCAAGGTGATTGAATTTGACGAGCCAACCATTGAGACCCTTCAGATGGAGGTTGCAAAAAAGAACAGGTTTAAGGTTTTAAGCCACAGGCTGGAGCTGTTTGGCTACTGCAATCATTGCAGCAGATAATTTTTTATTTTAAATTGAGAATGATTATCAGATTCATTGCATCAGAACATAGGAGGTAGAAAGATGTTGGGAAGTTTTTTGATTACTTTAAGGGAGGGCGTTGAAGCTGCCCTGATTGTGGGGATACTCTTGTCATATCTTTCAAAGACAGGGAAGAGCAGATACAACAGCTATATTTATTATGGTGTTGCTGCCGCTCTGCTTACAAGTGGGATTGCGGCATATTTATTCACCTTATTTCTCGGCGGTTTTACAGGCCGATTTGCAAAGTTTTTTGAAGGGTCAGTCATGTTTCTTGCAGTTGTCGTTTTGACCTATATGGTTGTGTGGATGCATCATCAGAGCAGAAGCGTAAGCATGGAGTTAAAAAAGCGGGCAGACGCAGCAATAGAGTCAAAGAACCTCTGGGCACTCTCCACCCTGTCTTTTATTGCGGTTTTCAGGGAAGGGGTAGAAACTGTTCTATTTTTATATGCCCTTTTTATCCAGCAGGCAGCAGATAACGGAGCAGGCAGCGCAAATTATCTTTCATCTATGTTTGGTGCATTTGGAGGCATAATTACTGCTATAATCCTTGCATATATATTTTTTAAAGGTTTTGGACATGTTAATTTAAAAACATTTTTCCGAATAACAGGCATAATTATTATCATCATAGCCGCAGGCCTGCTTGCGTATGGCGTGCATGAATTTGAAGAGGCGGGTATTTTGCCGCCTATAATTAAAAATGTATGGGATATTAATCATATCTTGAATGAAAAAGGAACTGTAGGGTCATTCTTAAAGGCGCTCTTTGGCTACAATGGAAACCCATCATTGCTTGAGGTTACAGCTTATGTCTTATATTATCCCCTTGTTTTCTGGATGCTGAAAAAGGAGCATCACGACCTTGCACAGTAAACAAAATTTT
>ERZ1292623.2952-Hain-H51-01um-R1-2952-length-14828-cov-6_pt1 | contig 14828 bp, 5 predicted proteins | sample MGYA00564398_ERZ1292623 | MGnify/ENA primary metagenome ERZ1292623 (study PRJEB36523, sample SAMEA6512633) | groundwater metagenome | collected 2019-01-07 | study: AquaDiva: Metagenomics assemblies of 32 groundwater samples
AGGGTATATATGACACATCGCTGACAAAAAAAGCGAGCGCATACCCGATTCCTACAATGAACAAAGCCCCAATAAATGTGCGGGGTGAATTACGAGCGTGCGTAAGACGTGATAAGCGAGTCATATTGTGTACGAATAGATGATCCGGAGAGTAAGTACGATGCGGAGACAAATCGAGAAGCTCCATGTGATGCACAGGTATGTATAGTATCCGCATTCACGCCACCATCAATAGCGATGGGAAGCGTGGGATAGAGACGCAGAGACTGTGTGATTTTTTTAGTGGTTCCATTGTCCATCCGCTGCCCCGCCTTGCCGGGGAACACCGCGAGGAGCTGCACCACATCAAGGAGTCCTGCATCGTCCCCCAGCACCTCAAGGCGAGTGCTCGGAGCAAGACTGAATCCAAACTCCTTCCCGATGCGCTTTGCGGACGCAGCAATGCTTCGTGATTTCTCGCACCCCTCAAATTGCACAATATATCTCCCGACGTGCGGTCGCAACCAATACGAAAATCGTGTGTCTATGTTGTCCAACATTAAATGTAGTTCAATCTGAAATACAGACGTAAGATTGTCGAGATCTTTTGGATCGTGCCAAAGCACATTTGGCGTCAGCGTTCCATCTGCAACATCGATATGCACGTGCGTGGGTGCGTGCGGATGATCTTTCAGCTCTCGCTCTACGCGGCGCACTACGTTCAGCACTTCACTAAATGTGCTCGCGTTAACGGCGGGGATAATTTGTACCGATTTCATGCGCGAGATTGGTGCAATGAAATTTTTTTAATGCGCCGGACATGCCGCGCATCACGAGAAAATGGAGTGCGCAACCATATGCGCACCGCGTCAAGCGCTTCAGATTCTTTAAGAAATCTTGCACCGAGTGAAAGAACGTTTGCATCATTATGTTCTCGTGAGAGACGAAGGATATCTATACTCCCTCCATAATATACTGTGGCACGAATGCGGTTATATTTATTCGCGACAATCGCTTCTCCTTGTCCTGATCCACCAAGCACAACCCCCATTGCCGCTGCGGAGGCGTCAAGATCGTTCTGCAGTCCGACCATGCACGCGCCTACTATATCTGGATAATCATCCTCACGGTTGAGTTCGTGCGCGCCATAATCGAGACACTCGTGACCTTCAGCGATCAGATGAGTTTTTAAATATTCCTTTAGCACGAACCCCGCGTGGTCCGATGCAATGTGAATACGCATAGCACTATGATGCCACACACGGTGAAGTAAAACAAAAAAACACCCCCGCTACGCGGGGGTGCTTACCCACACACGCCAGCCTGCCCGATGGTTGGCGGGCGTGTGGGCACGCAGCGCTTTCGTATCTTACTGCGCGAGTATTAACTGTAACTGACGCTGGAGTTCGAGTAACCGTTCACGAAGCGACTCAATCTGTGTGGGAGTAGAGGAGCTCGTAAGTCCGGGAGGTGGAGCACCGGAGCCTGCACATTGACCAACGGTGGCGCCACTTGCAAGTGCGGCTCTCGTACGCGGTCCCACTCCCCCATGTCCGGTGGTGGTGGGGTCTCCGCTACATACGCCAAGGCGTTCACATTGGTACCGTTTGAGTGCACGCTCGGTGAGTGCGCCAAAGTAGTCAGATTCCTCGCCGGGTGCTCCGGGACCGGAGGAAGCGACGGTATGTCCAATCTTGTTCAGGTACTGTTGGAGCGAGTGTACATCAGCCCCAAATTCGCCAAAGACGAGCCAGCGCGTGATTGTGATACCGGGTGTGGTGACACTGCAGACTCCGGGATACGCAGATCCCGGTCCTTCAGTAATAATTTCTGATCCATCACTGTTGTAGTTTGCAGAAGGGCGCGTTGCGACTGTGGGGAGAGAAACATTTCCATGCACATCAAGCGCAAAGATGGCGTAAAAGGTATTGGGCACTGTAACTGCTCCGTCCACAATGGCTGTCATGGGACCTTCATATATAATCGCGGATCCATCAGCCCCGGAGGCACTCGTCGGGGCGTTTCCTGCTTTCCGCAAAATCCGCACACGCGAGAAATCAGAATCAGAAGGATTTACCCAGTGGAGTGTCGCAGTGCCATCGCCGTTCTGAACCGCGCTAAATGCAGTCGGTGAGAGTGGAGCGATATAGTCGGAGGTTCCTCCTCCACTCCCAACACTTCCTCCTCCGACAGTACCTGTGATGGTGCCGGGAAGAATGCGATATGAGATGAATTCTGGGTCAGAAAAAGTTCCTTCATCATCGTATGTGAATACCGTGTAGTAGTACGCCGTGCCCACAACTGCAGAGGTGTCCGTATAGGTGGTTCCGGTGATGTCTGCGAGCGCAGTAGCGCGCGATGGAGTGAGGATGAAATCGGTGTCGCTTCGCATCACAATGGTTCCTGCATAAAATTCATACTCCGTTGGATTATTCCAGCGTAGAATAATGGAACCACTTGAAGCGGTGAGCTCCGTGACCTTCGGGGATTTCGGGAGACGTGCAACCGTGTACGTACCTATAATGCTGGAGGTGCGCGTATTTCCAGCGGCATCTCTCGATGATACTTGGACGTAATAGATGGTCTTGCGGTCGAGGTTATGAATGGTAACGGTGTGGGACGTCACATACCTCGGATCTTCTTCAGTGAGCTCCCCGAGATCTCCGCTGGTACCATATGCCACTCGAGAGGTTGCGGGTTCATTCGTCGTCCATGTGACCACTAGCTGGTCGCCGCGCGAGGAGTCTGCCAAGAGATTCGAAATGGTAGGCGCGGTGGTATCAGTGATGACGGGGTCTGCTTCACTGTCGTCCGTGGCACTCGTGCATCCGGGGTCGTTGGAGGTAGCAGTGCCGTAGTCAATCTTGCCGTCTCCGTCATTGTCGATGCCATCCGCACACGCCACCGGGATCACGATATTCACAACAACACTGTCCGTGGACGCGACTGCGCCGGCTTGATAGCACGTAAGAGCGTAGGTGGTAGCTTGGATGAGCGTAGGAGTGGTTTGCGTACCAGCAGTCCCCGTCCATGCAGTTCCGGAGGGGTTTGACACCACGGTGCAAGAACCTGCGTTTGTAGACGACCACTGAATAGCGGCCGTGGTACCGGTGTTGAGTGAAATAGAACCTCCGGTGTATGTGCCGCTGTTTGAGGGACGCGCCTTGATATCAGCAGTGCTCACGGGATTGATCTCACTGGTGTCGGTGGCACTTGTGCATCCAAAGTCTGCCGGATAGTCGATCTTGCCGTCACTGTCATTGTCGAGACCGTCTGCGCAGACTGCGAGCGGCGCGTTGTATTCGTCGTTGTCGGTGCTCGAGGAGCATCCGAGATCAGCGAGATCAATCTTCCCGTCTCCGTCATTGTCGAGACCGTCGGAGCAGGTATATACAGGAGGTGGTGCGTTGTATTCATCGGTGTCGGTGAGACTCGTGCATCCGGGGTCGTTGTTTGTTCCGGTGCCAAAGTCAATCTTGGTGTCTCCGTCATTGTCGAGGCCGTCGGAGCAGGCGGGAGGTGGTGCGGTGACAATGGTGAGGCCATCTTGTATGGACCAACCGTCAGCGCCAGATGCAAAATCAATATTCCACCACCAAAATGGAGTCCCACTGAAGACGGCGTACTTGGGTCCTGCAATTACCGTTCCATTTTGATTGTCGAGTTGATCCCCGATATCCGTACCCCCGGGGATGTCGCGCACGTTCAGGAATGTTGTTGTCGTGACTTTCACGGCGTTCCCAATCGCAAACTTCGTACTCACGGGGGTGGGATTGGATTCATCGTTGTCGGTTGCGAGCACACATCCATAGTCCGCCATGTCTACTTTTCCATCGCCGTCATCATCGATGCTGTTGGCGCAGAGTGCCGCTACAGGAGGAGGCGTCGTCACACTTACATTACAGCTCGCGCTCGTACTGTTTGACGTGACCGAAACACTCTTAGTGCCGGTGGTGCTGTAGGTAGTCGAGAATGTTGCTCCCGTGCCTGTGGAAGGAGTGCCTCCGGTCGCAGTCCAGGAGTAGGTGCCGTTTCCATTTGCGGCGGTAAATGAGGCGGAGGCGCTGGTGTATACCGACTGGGTTGTGGGACTGCAGGTCACTGGGGATATAGGAGATGGTGCGTTGTATTCATCATTGTCGGTGAGACTCGTGCATCCCGGGTCATTGCTCGCCCCTGTACCGTAGTCGATCTTGGTGTCTCCGTCATTGTCGAGGCCGTCGGAGCAGGCGGCTATGGGTGCGTTGTATTCATCCGTATCAGTTGAAGATGAGCAACCAGGATCTGTCGGATAGTCTGTTTTCCCGTCGCCGTCATTGTCGATGCCGTCTGCGCAGACGGCAGGGGGAGGAGGAGTGGTGCCCTCGCTCATCGTCACTGTTTTGGTGGACATGTCGTAGGTGACGGTGCGACCATCTACCACAATGCGCAGAACGTTTCCGGAGACAATAGGACTTCCCACGACAGGGGCAACTCCGGTTGCGGAGGGATAGAGGAGGGTGACCTGGACAAATCGATTTGACTCGGCATTTGTGGAGAGTTCCACATAGCGGTCAAGCACTGCTTCTTCACTTCCGGCTGCAGCGTTCAGTGTTGTTGGACCGCGCAACGTCATCGCTTGATTCGAGTAGACGGTGTTGATGAAGACTTTATTGGTAGTTCCTGGTTTCGTGAGCGTGAGATTGTTGCCTCCGGGAAGTGAGGGGGTCACGTCTGCGGAATAGTGGTGGCGCTGCTGCCAACGTCGAGCCACGGAACTCGCGAGATCGTCAATGATCACATAAAATCCATCACTGTTACTCTTGCGCGCAAAGACAAAGTGGCGATCAGCATCAGTGATGGTATCAGGATCAATGGAACCATCCGCAAATTCGCCGTGTCGTCGATATGCTTCCCCCAGATCTCCTGCAACGTGGTACATATTCCCCACTCGTTCGTTTTGCGTAATGGAAGCGACTTGTGGAGAATAACCTTGTAATGTTGGGTTGGAATTATGCTGATACCCCGTTGAATGACATGCGGAAAGTGTGCTATTACACGCCATCACTGGGTTGTGCGCTCGGCTGGACTGCAAATAAGCATACCCACTACTGTCATATCCTCCGGTGTTGAAGAAGGTGTCCGTAAGAAAGCGTACGCCAAAGGCGTTCAGGATATATCCTCCCTCATCAGAGTGGCCATGGAATCCACCATGGTTGCCTACCTTTGAAACTAATTGAATATCATTCGTCTGTTCAAATCCGGTGCGCATAAATATTTGTCCAGATCCTCGTGTTCCAGGATCCACTCCTGGGGCATTGTGTACGCGCACAAAGTCGAGCTCTCCTGCGGGCGCGTTCGATGGCCTCACTTCGGGAATCGATTTCCCCCACAGCATGATGGTGAGTAGGTCGTCAGTTTCGTAGTCCGCGCGAATATTTGTGGTGGTCATGGCGCCAATTCTTCTCCGATCCATTTCATTCCAGTACCACATTGCAGCGCCATCGTTGTAGTACGCGGCGTTCATCGCGTAGGAGGCACGCTTTGAGAGTCCATCGCGACCGTCACCAAACCCAGCTGCATTATTAAGATTTGGTGCGGTAATGTGCATGGTATATTCACCAAAACGTTGCAAGATCGGCTTTCCATTAATAATTCGGTATCGGAACAAATCTACACCAGCATAGTTATTAAGTATGTGGTGCCAGAGATACATATTACTTGTAACTACCGACTGGGTGTAATTGTACGGTTCATACTCGGACCCGGTTGGATCAATATTATAGTTCAAGAAATATTTCATCATCGCTTCCCCCTTTGTGATGAGTGATGCGGGCGTGGGACCAGATCCATATCGTGTATAGTTTTTGAGCAGAGTCCCTGCGCCGTACACCGAACCTACCGCGTGGTACCATTTATTCCCCTTTCCTCTGGGCTGCGAGAGATCTCCCCAGAAATAATCTGTGGACACACTCACCGCTTCCGCATAAAACAAATCTTCGAGCCGATTACGAATAGAGAGCTCTGATGATGTGGTAAACGAATCGTATGCAATATCCATTGCAACAACCATAGGACTAAACACCCCGAGTTCGTGGAGATCAATCAAATTTGGATCCGATGCAGTCGGTTGATTAGGAAACGCGCTGTAGTTGGAGAATCGCGTGAGGGCCGCTTTCACCGCAGACATCATTGACGCATCATTTGCAATCGTTGCGCAGATTGCGACGTCACGTACTTTCGGAGCATCATAGAATCCATCGCGTACTGAATATCCAGAGCCAAATCCACTTGCCGGAAACACTGAATTTTGTACTGCAGATTTCTGACTATCGCAGTCAGCCTTAAACGCAAGCCAATATTTGTTGTTGACTAATGCGCTGTTGTTGACTTTTGCACGGATATCTACGAGATCTTGATCAGTAAATAACAAATACGGATGGTTTCCGCCATTTCCATTATTCCCTCCTCCCGTCACGGGTGGTGTAGACACACTCACACTGCAACTTGCGGTCGTGCTGTTTGAAGTCACGGAAACACTCTTGGTACCCGTCGTACTATATGTAGTTGAGAAAGAAGCGCCAGATCCCGTGGAAGGAGTACCTCCGGTGGCGGTCCAGGTGTAGGTGCCGTTGCCGTTTGCGGCCGTAAACGTAGCAGAAGCACTGGTGTATACCGACTGTGTTGCGGGACTGCAGGTCACTGGGGATGCGGGAGGAGGAGGATTGTATTCATCAGTATCGGTGAGACTCGTGCATCCGGGGTCGTTGTTTGTTCCGGTGCCGTAGTCAATCTTGGTGTCCGCGTCATTGTCGAGACCGTCAGCGCAGGCAGTAGGGGGAGGAGGCGCGGTGACTACGGTGAGTCCGTCCTGTATAGACCATCCATCTGGAGCATTCGTGTAGTCAATATTCCACCACCAATAGTTCACGCCGCTATAGACGGCAAATTTAGGACCTTCCACTACGGTACCTGTAGCACCAGATGGTTGTCCGGTGCCATCACCGACACTCGCTCCTCCTGCGGGCATGCGCACATTCACACCAGCGGTGTTGCTCACGCGAACGGTATTCCCCACCGAAAATTTCGTGCTCACGGGAGTCGGATTCGATTCACTCGTATCTGCGGGACTTGCACATCCCGGGTCTGCCATATCGATGAGGGTGTCTTCTCCGTCTGTTCCGTCCACTCCATCGGAGCAATTTGTGGTGGTCACTGGAGGCGTACTCACACTCACACTGCAACTTGCGGTCGTGCTGTTTGAAGTCACGGAAACACTTTTGGTACCGGTACTCGTATATGTAGTCGAGAAAGAAGCACCTGATCCGGTTGATGGAGTTCCACCGGTAGCAGTCCAGGCGTAGGTACCATTCCCATTTGATGCGGTGAACGATGCAGACTGTCCGGTAATGACTGATTGTGACGTGGGACTACATGCGACGGGAGACGCGGGAGGTGGTGCGTTGTATTCATCATTGTCGGTGAGACTCGTGCATCCGGGATCGTTTGAGGTTGCTGTACCAAAGTCAATCTTGGTGTCTCCGTCATTGTCGAGGCCGTCAGAACAGGCGGCGGGGGGTGTTGTTCCTCCACCACTCATCGTTATCGTTTTTGTGGATTGGTTATAGGTAACGGTTCGTCCCTCAACGGTGAGACTGATGGAGCTCCCTGAAATAACAGGTTCAGGAACGGTTGGTGCAACACCAGTCGCCGATGGGTAGAGTAGTGTCATTTGGACAAAACGACCGGAAGAATTATTGGTGGTGAGTTCTACGTAGCGGTCAAGCACCGATTTTTCACATCCACCTCCGGAACAATTCAACGTCGTCGGCCCCCTCATGGTCATTGATTGATTTGCATAGATGGCGTCAATAAACACTTTGTTCGACGTGCCATTTTTGGTGAGCGTAAGTTTATTTCCTCCCGGAAGTGTGGGGGTGACGTCTTCTGAATAATGCTGTCGCTGTTGCCAACGACGCGCCACGGAACTTGTGAGGTCATCGATAATTACATAAAATCCATCGCTACTACTTTTGCGAACAAAGACGAAGTGGCGATCTGCGTCGGTAATGGTGTCGGGGTCAATAGTGGTGAGCCCATCTTCACCGTGACGCCGGTATGCCGCCCCAAGATCTGCCGCAACATGATACATATTTCCCGAGCGTTCATTGAGCGTGATGACCGCGTCGGGTGCAGAATACCCTTGAATTTGCGGATTAGAATTGAGTCTATATCCGCTCGCATGGCATTCGGTGAGATCATTACTACATGCCATCACGCCGTTGTGCGCTTTACTGCTCTGCAGATAGTAGTATCCACTACTATCATACCCGCCGGTATTGAAGAAGGTGTCGGTGAGAAATCGTGCCCCAAATGCGTTCAGAATATATGCGCCTTCGTCGGAGTGTCCGTGAAAGCCATTATAATCTCCCGCTTGTGAGGCAAGTTTAATATCATTTATACCTTCAAATCCGGTGCGCATAAAAATATGCCCAGAACCCCATTGTCCTTGCGCAGAGCCCGCTGAATCATACGCTTTTACCAGGTCAATCTCGCCTGCCGGCGCACTACTTGGTCGTACTTCAGAAATTTCTTTCCCCCAGAGCGCAATAGGGAGGATGTCGGTGGTTTCATATTCTCGAAGAATATTTGTGGTCGTGAGGGCTCCGACCGTTCGGCGATCCATTTCTTTCCAGAACCACATCGCCACGCCGTCGTTATATTCAACCGCATTCATTGCATATGGTAGGCGACTCAACAAGACGTCGCGTCCATCTCCAAATCCTATGGCGTGCTCCAAATCGGGAGCGGTCACATGCATCGCATACTCGCCGAATCTCTGAAGAATTGGCTTTCCATCGACGACGCGGTAACGCGCGAGGTCCGTTCCGGAATAGTTTTTGAGGATACGCTGCCAAAGATAGAGGTTACTAATGACCACGGATTGTGTATAGTTGTATGGTTCATATTCCGATCCATCAGGATCGAAGTCCTTGTCGAAGAAATATTTCATCATCGCCTCCCCCTTGGCAGTCAACTGTGCGGGAGTCAGCCCCGATCCATATCGTGTATACCCTTTGAGCAAGGTACCGGTGCCGTACACGATGCTCATGTATCCCATCCAGTGATTCCCCTTCGATCTTCCAAGAGACATGTCTGCGTAGGTTGTGTTGAGCACATTTATTGTCTGCGCGTACAACAAATCTTCGAGTTTATTCCGCGTGGTGAGATCGGTCGCAAGTGAATCATATGCAATATCCATCGGGATGATCATCTGACTGAACGCTCCAACATCGTAGAGTTCTATCTGTCCGTCCGTATCCACAATGGGGCGATAATTGGAAAACCGAGTGAGCGCGGCTTTTACGGCCGACATCATGGACGCATCATTTGCAATCGCGGCACATACCGCAACATCAGTCACCTTGAGTGAGTCTTGATACCCACGAGACGTTGAATACCCCGATCCAAACCCACCCGTTGGAAACACCGAATTTTGCACTTCGGATTTTAGTCCGTCGCAACGAGATTTGAATGCGAGCCAAAATTTGTTGTTGATTGTTGAGGTGTCATTTACTTTAGCTCGAATACCTACGAGCTCTGCATCCGTGAACAAGAGATATGGATGATTCCCACCGTTCCCTTGATTTCCACCAGAGGTAGTTTGCGCCACCGCACCACCTGCAAAGAAACCCTGAATAGCACCGAGCACTCGTTCAAGAATAGAGACGGTTGAGGCGATCATGTCGATCGTTGCTACGTCCGTGATTGCCGCGCGTGCGACGTTGGGAGGTACGGTGATCGAAATAATCGAGAGAACGAGTAAAAAAGAAAACAGCGCACGCGAGATGTGCCCGTGAGATGTGCTATTCATAAAAAACAGTGAGTAATGTGGCGCTAATAATGTATATATTGTAGCAAGCAAAAAAACAATAATTTTTTCATTTCACAATATTTTTTTGCACACTAAATTGCAAAAAGTTGCAAAAAAATAGGGCTGATAAACCTTGATAAATATTTTGGCATTCTTGTTCATAACTTGTGCATATCTATCAAGGTGTAGTAATGCGTTATTGTTTGTTCACAAATATAAAACCGCCTTGAGGCGGTTTTATATTTGTAATTATTCACAGGTTTCTTCCACATCACTTTCTTCTATGAGAAAGTGATGTGGAATTTATCCTTCAATTTGCATTATATACAGAAACTTTTCATGAATATTTTATCAGGAAACCTAAAATTGGTGCGAGACTATTTCAAAAACTGTGCGAGCGATTCTACGTGCTTAATGAGCATCGCGCAGTATCCCCATTCATTGTCGTACCACGCGCATACTTTGACCATATTTCCATCTACCACGCGCGTAAGCGATAGATCAACAATTGAACCAAAGGGAGATCCAATAATATCAGATGACACCAGTGGTTGTTCTGCAACGGTGAGAATACCACTCCACTCACGCGACGCTGCGGCCTTGGACAGAATTGCATTCACCTCCGCTACGGTCGTTGTGCGGCGAGAAAGAAATGTAAAGTCGATAATAGAACCCGTGGCCACTGGCACTCGCATTGCAATGCCGTCAAACTTTCCTTTTACTTCCGGCAACACATGCTCTACCGCCTCTGCGGCTCCAGTGGACGTTGGGATAATATTCATAGCCCCTGCGCGTCCTCTCGCAAAATCTTTTGCGTCGGGACCATCGACGATTTTTTGTGTAGCGGTATATCCATGCACCGTAGTGAGCATCCCCTTCTCAATACCAAGTTCCTTCATCAGTACCGCAACGATCGGATTTGTGGCGTTTGTAGTGCAGGACGCATTTGAAGAAATATTACTGCGCGAGAGTGCCTGAAAATTTAAATTCGGAGTTGCGGTCGGTGTGTCGTCACGCGCGGGAGCCGAAATAACAACTCGTTTCGCTCCTGCGCGAGTATGGGCAGACGCCTCATCTTGCGTCATGAATACGCCGGTGGACTCAATCACCACGTCCACACCAAGTTGTTTCCAGGGAAGTTTTTCCGGTTCCTTTTCGTGAAGCACCGCGATCTTTTGCTTCCCTACCACAAGCATGTCTCCCTTCACGCTCACCGATTGTTCATACGTTCGGTATACCGAATCATACTTTAGCAAGTACGCGAGGTTATAAATTTCCCCAAGATCATTAATTCCCACTATAGTGATCCCCTTCTTCCCGTACGCCTGACGGAAAAATGTGCGCCCAATACGTCCAAAACCATTGATCGCTATATTCATATGATTAGTGCTGCTCTTTAGGCGCTGCTGCGGGACTTACTTTTTCTATCGAAAGCAAATAATTGTACGCCGAAAGCGCAGCTTTTACGGCGTCCCCACATGAAATGTTATTTTGTTTGTACAATTCGTCCGTCACGTCCCCCGCCGAAAAGACTCCCAGGCAACTCGTTGCGGCAGTACGATGATCAATGATTATTTCACCATGTGGATTAATATCCACGAGTCCTTTCGCGATTTCTGAATTTGGAATAGATCCGATTTCCACAAATACTCCTTGTACGGCTAGTGATTTTTCTTTATTGGTACGCGTATCGGTGTATATAAGCGCGCTCACCATTTTTTCACCCTCAATACGCGCGGTCTTGGCATTCGTGATAATTGATACTTTCTTGTCTCCCTTTAATTTTTCAAGCGTGATCGGATCTCCCTTTGGAGCGTCACCATATTCAATAATGCTGATAGTTTTTGCAAATGGGATCAGGTCCACGGCGGCTTCGAGTCCCGCGTTTCCCCCTCCCACCACCGCAACGTCCATCCCGGAAAATATCGGAGCGTCGCAGGTGGAACAGTACGCTACACCCGTGCCTTCAAATTTATCCTCTCCCGGCACATTCAGCTTTCTCCGGCGCGCGCCTGAAGCAATAATAACCGAGCGCGCTTTGTAGGTTTTCCCCTTGTCTGTTTCCACAAGAAAATCGCCGTTTCCTTTTTCAATTTTAATCACCCGTTCGGGCATACGAATTTCAAGATTTGGTTGCGCGCGCATGTGCGCCTCTAGCGCCTTCGCGAGGTCATAGCCAGATATTGACGGGGTTCCTATCCAGTTTTGTACATCTGCGCTTACGATGGACTGCCCACCGATACTTTCGGTAATCACCACCGCTTTCATTTGTTTGCGAGCAACATATACGCCAGCCGCTGCAGCCGCGGGTCCGCCGCCAATCACAATAACGTCATATTCCATATGGCTATATTTTCTCATGTATCCAGTTGGCGGGCAAACGTATATATCGTAACCTTCCGCACACGTTATCTTGGCGTGTAGATTTTATCAGGCCGCACATCGAGCTCAACGTCTAACGTCTGTTGTTTACTGCATCCAATGTAACTATCTCCGCACGTTGCTACGTCCCCATCCCACCCAATGAGTTTCACTCCGTACCTACCGGGAAGCACTGTGGCGTCAGTGATATTGAGCGTGAGTGTATCAATCAGGTCCGCACCTACCATAGATCCCACATCCGAACCGCTAGAAAACGCTGCGGTATAACTCCCCGCATTGAGTATATCGAACTCCGCATCCGCGCACGTCTCATCGTCATCAATGCATTTGACATATACGCTATCTACACGCAGCTTGATGACGCCCGTAAATCCACCGAGACGAGTTGCGGTTACTTCAATCGTATTTGTTTTCCAGTTACCAGTACCCGACTCATCCACCGGCTTTACTACCGCAAATGTAGTTTCGTTTGATGTGACGTCAAGCTCGAACGCGGGACCGACTTTACGAAGTAACACACACATCCCCCAAAACGTGTTTTCGAATGTGTTATATTCGGTGTCGTCGTCGGCATCTGAACAACCCGGGTCATTGGTGCTTCCTTCTCCGTAATTTTTATAGCCATCACCATCATCATCGTAGAGATCATTCACCGCGCACGATCCTAGAATGATTCCGGGGTCTGACCACGGGCCGGAACTATCAGTGGGAAATTCATCTCCACTCTGATCGAGTTCAGAAAATAATTTATGCGAGAACCGTGCGCTCACCGCATCTACCTTCAAGAAGAAGTTCGTGTTGACGCGATCGGTGGTAATAATATTATTTGGCACATAGTCCGGAATATCAGTGGTTGGTGAGGACGCGGAGATACGGTTTCCTGCAGGCATCGCCGCAAATGAAAACCCGGGCGTGGTGGAGGCGGCATTATACAGTTCAATATATGCTGATTCATCCTTTTGATATGGAAATTCTCCCCCTCCACCATGCGCGTCATATATTTGCAACCAGATATCGTAATATCCGGAAGGCACAGGCGTAGGAAATGTGGCAGCAGTTGTGGTGGCTTCAAGAGTATGTGGGGGAGGTCCAGAAGTTGAATACCTTGAATTGAGTCGCCTATCTGAAGTATCAGACCTGACTTCTTCCTCGGTGTCGGTTTCGCCGGTTGCGATGAGAAAATCAAGGACGTATTCCCCATTGACTGGATCGTTCACCCAATCACAAGCAATTTCAAATGTGATAAGGGACGCACATCCGTCTTCTGCGCCGGTGACTTGATACTGAAGCGTGCTATACTGCGCGCCCGAAAAACTGATCCAGCCAAGAATATCTCCTCCCCATGCCCAACCGCTATAATTACAATCGCTAATTGTGACACCGTATTGGATTGATTCGTTTGCCTGCTTACTTAAACTGATCCAGCCGTCCCATCCGCCCGGATGATCTGCGGCAGTTGCGCATGTGCCGGGGATTTCGTTTGAAGCAGTCGCAGTGCCAAGACACGCGCGCGCCCACCCGGTCACTTTTCCAGTCGACGTTGCGACGCGCGCTTCGCATAGTCCCGCCGGACATTGCCCTAGTTGGTTTTTATTAAATGAAATCCACCCAATATGTTCATTCCACGCGTATCCGGAAATAAGTCCTGTTGCGTCTACATCAACGCCATAATTAATGCCCGCACCATCAGGATTTGAGAAGCTGATCCACCCCACCGTTTCGCTCCACGCCCATCCTGTCATTTCGTGCGAGGCGCTATCCTCACTGCGATCTGAAGGTGATACACATCCTGCGTCCGATCCGAAATCAATTTGTCCATCCCCATCATTGTCTATTTTGTCCTCGCACTGCACAGCCACGCGTGAGCACGTTTCGCAGGTGTACCCATCAGTACCAATATATGACGGCGAGCTCGATATGTCCCAATTCACGTCCCAAAACCAGGCGCCCTTCCCGTACTGTCCAGTATTGTTGTTGTCGGCGTATATAGGATCACTATTTAGAACTGTACCAATGACATCCTTGGGTACACCGAGAATGTGCTCGCTGTCATCCCCGTTGCTTGTGCACCCCTCATCAGTAGGATTATCTGCAACGCCATCTCCGTCGTTGTCAATAGTGTCTTTGCACTGTCTCACAGTGCCCTCGTTAGGATCTAAAAGCCCTCCAGCAGCAAGGGTACAACCACTATCGTCTGGATAATCTGTCTCACCATCCCAATCGTTATCAATACCATCATTACACGGACCACTCGTCGTATCTGTATTAACTTCCGTTGTATCCGTAGCACTACTACACCCGGTATCAGGGTTGCCTCCAGAAAAATCAGTTTTCCCATCTCCATCATTGTCAATGGTGTCGTTGCAACCAGGCGGTACGGTTGCGGCGGTAGCGGAGGATGTATAACACACACCCTTCCCTACCCCGGCGTGAATATAGCAGCCCCTTTTATATACGGTTGTACTATTAGAGATTGGGTCATCGGGATCAGACATAATTCTTCCTCCTACCTTATGTGTATTTGAAACGCGGTTGAGTTCGCTATCATCATCTGCATATGCGCATCCCGGATCATATCTGTCTTTATATCCGTCCCCATCATTGTCCACCGTAT
>ERZ1292623.2954-Hain-H51-01um-R1-2954-length-14823-cov-4_pt1 | contig 14823 bp, 16 predicted proteins | sample MGYA00564398_ERZ1292623 | MGnify/ENA primary metagenome ERZ1292623 (study PRJEB36523, sample SAMEA6512633) | groundwater metagenome | collected 2019-01-07 | study: AquaDiva: Metagenomics assemblies of 32 groundwater samples
CTCAAGCCACGCTGCGCTCTCACTCCGCTACGCTCCGTTCGGGTCACTTAACAAGGGTTATGTGCAATTGGGCTACGGGACGCAAAACCGATATTTTAATAAAACCCCTTAAATTTAATTATTATATGGAACATTGTGAACTTTCAAGCCATGAAATGTACAGTAAACTTATTAAGGTTTTTCCAGAACTAGAAGATTGGACTCAAAAAGATATTACCGAAATTAAAAAATTTCTCAAAAAGAATTCTGTTGTTTTGGAAATTGGTTGTAGTTGGGGTAGGGTTATACGAGCTTTAGCGCCTTATTGTAAAAAGTTTGTTGGCATTGATAATAGTTCTATTGAAATTGAAGAAGCAAAATCTTTCCTAAAAGATGTTCCAAATGTAGACCTCTATTTAGAAGATGGTAAAAAAACTCATTTCCAGAATGAATTTTTTGATATCATTATAATTGTTGGAAATACATTCGGAAATTTAGGGGAAAACAAAGAACTTGTTTTACAAGAGATGAAGAGAATCCTAAAAAAAGACGGAAAGATTTTGCTGAGTGTATATTCGCAAGGCGCTAAAGCTAAGAGATTAAAAGCATACAAAGATATCGGAATGAAAATCAAAACAACCAAAAATAAAAAAATAGTTTTTGGGGGTGGATTAATTTCTGAAGAATTTTCAAAAGCAGAATTAAAAAGTATTTTTGAGAAATTTGGCTTGAAAGTTCAATTTATTGATTTATGTAAAATTGCTGTTTTGTGTATTATTTCTAAGTAGCGCCCCTTCGCCTAACATTTCGCTCCGTTCAGTCTCTCAGGTTCTCAAAAGATAACTCGTATACCAGAAGTTATTCTCAATTTTGATTTGCAAATATCATCTCCGAAAGAATTAAAAACTTACTCTATGTAAAATAAATATGGACATGATAAGCATACCAAGAGATGAATACGAGAAGCTGAAAATGCAAGCAAACATAGATTTAGATTTATTGAAACAATTAGTTAGAAGTGTAAAGGACATCAAAGAAGGCAGAGTGATACGAGTAAAGTAATTTCTTAAGATTCTTCATCTTGTAAGTCCTCTTCTCTAATCAATTTTTCTATCTCTCCTCTAAAAAATTCAAGAAAAAGTTTAATTGTGTTGATTGTCTTCTGTTGGTCTTTCTTGCCTCCAATTGCGACAATAAGCACTGCCCGTAATTCATCATAAATTAAAAAATAAACTCTTTAAATTAAAAAATAAACTCTTTTTTCCCTTATTCGTTTTTCTCTTAAATGCCGATATCTTAATTGGTCACTTATATAAGGATTATCTCTAATTTTAAGGAACATTTTTTGAATTATATCTTGATCATCTTTAGATAGCTTCTCAACCTCTTTGTCAAAACTTTCAGTTGTGTAAACTGCGTAGACCATACGAAATAGGTGGAATCCAAGATTAAAAAACCTTTTTTAAACAACTATGGAATAAGCAGCACAAAATATATATTACAACGACATCTTTAAATAATCACAGGCATTCAACACTTTAGAGAAGCGATGGTAAAATCTTTAAAAAAAGAAAGTGGATCATTCAAGAAGAAGATAATGGACGCCCTGGATGAAAAGCCAAAAACTAATAAAGAAATTAAGAAACAAACCGAAGGAAAAAATCGTCCAACAGCCAAACACGATCATAAAACAATAAATCACAAACATCACGAAAATTCCAATTTAATCAACGCAGCGCATAAAACAGTTGAGCATAAGAAGCACGAAGAACAAAAAGCAAAAGAACCAGAGCACCATCAAACCTCGCAGCATCACAAAAAAAATGAAGAACACCATAAAAATAATTCAATAAGCACAATACACCATGACCGCCCAGCACATCAAGCAAAGCACCGCAAAATACACCATATCAAACACCACAAGCATCACACAACTCATCACACAAAAACTCATGTAAGCCATAGCGAAACAACTCACCAATCACCAAAATTAAGCACAACCTTCCGCACAGACAAGGACGTCGCTATGGACTTCGCTACAAAAGTCCACAGATTGTTTGATCACTTGATTAAAGCAACTGTTCTGTTCGGAAGTCAGGCAACAGGCGATCAAAAGCCGGGCTCTGACATTGATATGATTATAATAATTGATGACGCAGCGATAAATTGGGACTTGGAGCTGACAGCTTGGTATCGCGAAGAGCTGGCAAAACTAATTGCATCTCAAAATTATGGAAAAGACTTGCACATAAACACAATTCGCTTGACAACGTGGTGGCGCGACTTGCTTCACGGCGATCCGGTAGTTCTTAATATTATACGCAACGGTCAAGTTTTAATTGACATCGGTGGATTCTTTAATCCAATAAAAGCGCTAATGATCCAAGGTAAAATTCATTCAACTCCAGAAGCAGTTTATGCAGCGTTGCAGCGTTCGCCCCATCATTTAGTGAGAAGCAAGCTCGCGCTCCTTAGTTCAGTTGAAGGTGTCTACTGGTGCATGGTTGAAGCTGCGCAGGCAGCGCTTATAACTCTCGGAAAACTGCCACCGTCGCCAGAACACGTCACAAAAATGCTAAACGAGAGTTTCGTTGAAACAGGAATCATGAAGCAAGACTATGTCAAATGGTATCGCGACATCTACATCCTCCACAAGCAAATCGCCCACGGAGAAATAAAGTCAGTCAAAGCCGCAGAAATTGAGGCGTGGCAAGACAGAGCAGAAGATTTCATGAAAAAAATGGTTGACATAATTGACAAATTGATTGAAGCGCGCAAAAACGCAGTTCAAAAAGAATAATTATCAACTTAATCAATTAGCACAAGATTAATAACTGAATAAATTATTTTGAATGTCTAAGATAAAAGTCCAATAATTTTACTCATAATCTTAGAGAATATTCACAAAGGTATACAACTATATTTATTTAATCTATATCAACAACCTGAGCAATAAAAAACGGGATATATTAAGATTAATATTTCTCATTAATTAATTTAAAATTTTTTAAACAATAAAAATTATTCCTTAGAGTCGGCTAATTCAGTAACTGCTCTTCCAATTGCATAGGCTTCCTGAACTTTATCTTTTTTCTCATCCATTGCACCAATACGTGCAGTCATGTAGTCGCGCCCATTATCAATTTGAACAGCTTTCTCAAATTCGCCAAGATCTTTATGCGCTGGACCAGTAACTTGTGTAAGAGCAATTCCTCTATTCTGTTGGTAAACAAAAACCAAAGCACTGCCCAATCCTTTGCTTATTTTCTTATCCTTAACATCTTCCCCGATTTTGCCAACAGTTTCATCAATATACTCATTAACTCTTTCATTAACTGCTTCTTTATTGCTTAAAAATCGCGCAGCAGCATAAGCTTTCTTATGCCTATCAGCAAGTTCATGTCTAACTTCTGTAGGCTCTCTACCCAATAAATAACTAAAAATATCTCTAGGCTTCTTGAATCCACTCAAAGCAACAGGTAAATCCCCAAGAACAGCCTCTCCCAATTCACCTCGATACTGCGCAACAGTTTCCTCCAAATATTTTCTTTGCCGTGCAGGAGCCATATCTACAAAATGCTCAACAGCAGGGTCATCGCCTCTGCCTTCACGAACAGCAATCTCAGCCATCGCATTAACACCCTGTTCTTTAATGAACTTATCACGAATGCCACGCCCAGCTGCCTCGTTCATTCCAAGCCCAAGTATATCATTTAATGCCATAATAATCAGTAAATATCTCGGTATTTAAACCTTTCGATTTTATGTATACTTTACAGTGGTAACAATTCAACTAGGATTTCACGCGGAACTTGTCGCCTGAAAAGCCTATAGATTCAAAATAAGCAGCCTGTTCGGGCGTAACAACCATTCCATCATAAGAAGCAGGCAACTTCCATAATTTAATTCTATCGACGTTTCTCGCGCGAGTAAAATCAGCGCCATCCCAATTTCCGCCTTCAAAAACAACATCACTTAAATCAGTCCATGGAGAGAACTCTCTTAAATCAGAACCTTTAAAAATAGCTCCATTAAGCGTAGCTCTGTCAAAATCAATCTGTCTAGCATTAGTCCGAACAAACCTTGCGTGTCTCAAATCAGCTCCGCTTAGGTCAGCGCCTTGTAAATCCGCGTAATCAAATATTGTATAAGGCAGCACAATTCCCGGCGCGTAAAACCCTTTAAGTGAAGCTCGGGAAAATTTAATTGGTCGTGACTTTAAATCATTCAAATTTTTCAAAGTATACTTATTAATAACCCCAATAGTCGAGTCAACATAAGAACCGAAAGACTCTGGTGACTTTAATATGATTTTTGTAAAGTCTCTTCTGCCGTCGCTAATAGCGCCTGCCAGCCCGCGGGGATCAATTTCCTTGCGGCCAATTACGTCATCCTCTGTAGTTTTATGTTCATTACTCATAAAACTTCACAAATTTCTGGCTTTTTAAACCTTATGGCTATAATAACTAAAAAGAGGTAACAAACTAAGCTTCATCAACCAATCCACTATCAACGTCATTCTGTTGAGCAGGTCCGCTCTGTGGAGTTTGAGACATATTCTGCTCAACTTCAAAAATAACTATAACATCAAAAATCGCGTCTTGCTGTTTCTCAAAAAGTTCTCCTGTTTCAGGAATATTCCCAGCCAAATCAATTACCTCAATATCAGAAGGCCGCACATGCAAATGCTCAGAAGTCACAGGAATAGCATCATTCAGCAACGGCACATCGCTTTTAATTCCCGCGCTCGGATTATAATCATCTTCCTCTTTTCCCCAATTCTCAATTTGTCTCAGAATAATCTCTTCACTTGACATATGCACAGGTTTGTCAGACATCTGAGCTGTTTGCACCATTAACGGCATCACATTAGCAGGCGAAGCATGGGCAGCATGGCTTTCAGCAGAGTGCGGCTGCACAAAAAATTTCATTCGTGACTGCTCAGGTTGTTCTTTATGTATCTCATGTGCAGGAATTTTCTTTTCATATTCAGCAACAATTACAGACACATTATAAGCAGCATCGGCATTAGCGGAAATGCTGTCAATTCCCTCTTTCAGCAAGAACTCAACCATCTCTGGCTTGCTCCCAGCCTGTCCGCAGATTGAAGTCTCAACTCCGTACTTCTTACACTTTCTTATAACATATGAAATAGAATTCAAAATCGCAGGGTGTATTTCACTATATAAATTCTGAACATTTTCGTTATTGCGGTCAAGCGCGAGCGTGAATTGCGTTAAGTCATTTGTTCCAAAACTGACAAAATCAATCCCCTCCTCGCAAAGCTCATTAATAATCTGGACAGCAGCCGGCGTTTCAACCATTATCCCAATCTTCACATTTTTTGGAAAATGGATTTTATGTGCAATTTTTTTTGCCTCGCGCACTTCATCAACAGAGATAACTTGCGGGAACATCACTCCAAAAATCTTGTGAGAATACTCGTCAGCAAGCTCTTTTATCGCCGTAAACTCTGCTTCAAGCAAGTCTTGATTTTTAAGACTGAATCTGATTCCGTGGTCGCCAAGCATAGGGTTCATCTCGTGAGCTTCAGGAGCACCATCCAAATTTTTGTACTCATCGCTTCTTATGTCTGAAGTTCTCACCCAAATCTCTTCAAATGGCTGCGAAATTTTTCTCAAACCGTTATATAACAAAGAAACATATTCTTTAATTTTATTCTTCCTGATAAACCACGCAGGGTGCTTTCCAGAAGTTGCAATCAAAGCCTCCAGCCGCACAAGTCCGATTCCCTTGGCGCCGCACAAAGCAGCGCGCGCAGCATAATCAGGCAAATCAACGATCACTTTTATTTTAGTTTTCTTTGTCGGAACAATTTGTTTAATTTCAACTTTTTTCTCAATGGCTTTTCCTTCAAGAATTCTCCCAGTAAAACCGTCAACTGTAACAACTTCTCCGTCTTTCAATTTATGAGTTGCGATCCTCGTTCCGACAACAGCAGGAATTCCCATCTCGCGCGAAACAATTGCAGCGTGCGAAGTCACTCCTCCTTCGTCGGTAATTATTGCAACAGACTTTGCCATCGCGACAACCATATCAGGATTAGTCATAGTCGTAACAAGAATATTTCCCTTCTGTAGTTTAGTAAGCTCGTCCAAAGAATGAACTATCTTTACAATTCCAGACGCAATTCCCGGCGAAGCAGGCAATCCTGAAAATAAAACATTCCCTTCAATTTCAGTTTCATGCTCTTTACTTTTTGTAGTTATCGGCCGCGACTGCACAATATAAATTCCATCATTGTCAATCGCAAACTCAATATCCTGTGGCTTGCCATAATGCTCTTCAAGTTGCTTTGCGTAATTCCCGAGCATCTTTAATTCATGTCCTGTTAGAACATCGCGTGTGCTTATTTCTGGTCTCAAATTAACTTGCTCAGTTTTTCCAGACGAGCTCCTCGTCAAAGCGATTTTTTTGTCAGAAATGCTCCTCTCCAGCACTTCAAGCTCTCCGCTAAGAACATAATAGTCAGGTGAAATTCTCCCAGAAACTATTCCTTCACCAAGTCCAAAAACAGCCTCAATCACAATCGTGCCGTCGTTCTTCAAAGGATTCTTAGAGAAAATAACTCCAGATTTCTGAGAGTCAATCATCTTTTGTACAATCACAGAAAGATAGCTCTGCTCATGGAAAAATCCCTTTTTCTTACGATAGTAAATCGCGCGCGCAGTAAAAAGAGACGCAAAACACTTTTTTACAAAATGTATAAGTGACTCATTTCCTTTCACATTCAAAAAAGTTTCTTGCTGTCCGGCAAAACTCGCATCGGCCAAATCTTCAGTCGTTGCGCTTGAGCGCACAGCAACAAAAGGCGGCTCATGCGAATTCCTCAAAATATCAAGAGCTCCGCCGGTCGCACCGTGAAATTTTTTCTTGTCAATGTCAAGAATTTCATAAGCTTCAACAATTTCATTTTTCAAATCTTCTGGTATTGAAGCTTCCTCAATAAGCTGCCGGACTTTTTTCGCATTTTGTTCAAGCTGCTGCGTATCATCAACATCAGTCTCTTTTAAAATAGTCATAATTGTATTTCTCACTCCAGACTTTTCAATAAAATAATCATATGCCTGCGCAGTCACCGCAAACCCAGGAGGTACAGGAAAATGATTGTTGTACATTTCAGCAAGCGACGCACCCTTGCCCCCAGCGATAGCAACATCTTTATTGCTCAATTCAGAAAACCACCTCACCCATCTGCCCCGCGTATTCATATAACAAGAAAACACGAATAGTTAATAAATATTCCTTTGCCGAAAGAGCAGTAAAACTTATAAAACCCAATTTTAACACGCAATCATGGAAGAAGAAACAGTCTTAAGAATCCCTCAAGAAGTGACAAGATTTGTAGACACATATTGGCCGCTCTCTCCAATATTGCAAACAATAAAAGAAGCAGTAGAAAGAAAAGCGCAAACAGAAGAATTGATAAAATTACATGAAGAATACGAAGCATATTTAGAAAGAAAACACGGAACAGAGGTACTAAAAAGATATCATGAATTATGCAGAGCTCAATTAGACTGTCCAAATGAGGAAACATATAAAAGAATTTTCGGATATACTATTGCATCAGGTTTGTCAGAAGAACAGCCTTCAAATACAGCGCTTAGAACAAGAAAAACTCTTGAATCTTTTTTGACTTTATTATCTAGTGCGGGTCCAGATTTAACTGTTGTTGATTTAGGAGTAGGCGACGGCAAGCTATGTATAGGATATTCTCTAGGCACAGAAAACGTCAGAGAAGTTTGGGGCATTGATTATTTGCCCGAAGCAATAGAAAGAGCAGAAATAAATCTAAGAGCTCTGCCATCCGAGCAAGAGCAAACTGCAAGAAAAAAAATGCATTTATTAGAAGGAGATTATAGATACGGTGGCGATTTAGAAAATAAGTTAAAAGAAAAGGGTTTCAAAGGCGCTGATCTGTGTTTAATAGCATACCCAGAAGAATTATTCAGCGCAGCACATTCAGCAAGATGGTTTTTAAAACCAAAAGGCGGAATCATAGTTTATTTCCCGATTGACGATGATGAATCTCCACAAACAATGATTTCCTACTCATTAAATCCTCAAGCAAACCGTTTTGGTCTATCGTTCAGGTTATTTGATGAAAGAACGTTTTTTAGAGGATTAAAATTATTGGGATTGAGTGGATAGGATTCACGGAAATAGAAAAGCATTTATATCTCTTTCTAAACTAAATAACATGAATAAATATTCCCAAGATAATCAATTAATCCCGGAATTAACAAAAGAAATAACTTGTTTTTTAAACTGATCAATGTCCTTTTTACGAATAGTCGCCCCAGAAGCTCTTGCATGTCCCCCAGCTGTTGCATTTTCCAATCCATTAATTCCAAATTTAAGCATATCATTCATCAAAAAGGGCAATGGCTCAGCTTGAAAGCGCGCAGATATCTTAATAAGAGATTTATCTTTATCATGATCTAAAAATACAATTATTGCTGAATTAGTGTGTCTAGTCGATAGTATGGTAGATATCATTGAATCTATTGCAAAACGTGAATGTATTTTGTAAAAGAATAATCTCCCGCCAAAATGCGATTCTGCCTTATTAAATGAGTTGACAAGTTTCTCAAGTTCATCAGTTATTATTTCATGTATTTTATTAATTTCATTTGATTCCATGTTAGACACTATATCAAAAGCTCTTAAACTTTCATCTTTATAATACAATACAACCGAGCCGATCTTATTTGATAGCAAAAAGGGTTTAGAATTCATTCTAACATTTTCTTTTGTTATATCTGGATAATATTCCTGCAGCAACCTTAGATTTTCTGGTTTATCAAAAGAAAACTCAGACACCATCGCAGCACATAATAGTTCATTAAAATATTTTTTATTTAGAACATCATTTCCTAATTTATAAACATCTAAAGAAGTGCAATCAGCAGATTCAGTTTTAATAATATTTTTTACAAAAGAGATGTCAGCGTCAGAAGGGTGATGGTCAATATAACATACATTAAAATCAGAGCAGAATTTTTTGAATTGCTCGGCAATTTCAGGATTAATGCATAAATCAAGTACAAATACTTTATTTATTCTTTCATATTTGAATTTCTCTCCCAATTCATCAAAAACATTCAAGCCATAATCTGCAAAAATAAGAAGAGGTTTTTCGCTATAGTCTAATTTTTTCAAAATTTCAGTAAGAAAAATAGATGAAATCATTCCATCATTGCATTTGCCGTGAGCCACAATACCTATTTTCTCATTTTTTCCAATACTTCTCAAATATGAAAAAAATATTCCTCTGTGCTTTTCAAGCCCATCCATTTTTTAAACAGCCAAAACAAGTATAAAACTTTACCGATAGCTTACCATAAAAAGTACCTTGTCACTTCAAAGTAACATTTAAAAAGCCAATATTCAACAAATATTTATGAGTGAAACACAACAGCGCGAATTATATTTGCTTTCAGCCCGAGGTCCGTCTGACTTTGCAAAAAGGACAGCTGGAATGGAATTAGTTGCAGAACTAGTTAGATCTAAAAGTATAGACCTCCTATTCACCGAACAAGGAGTTGGAGACTTAGCCACACAATACTGTTCAGATCACGGGCATCCTCTGCCAAGAAAATCAGAATATGCAGGGGCCTTAAGAGAAATGGGTGTGGCAATATTAGCTGCTTCTCTTAATAAGTCATTGGCATTCGCGTATCTCACAGACAAAGACAATGGCGCGCTTCGCGAAATGACCGCAAGAGCCGAAGCACAAGGCCTAAGAGTAGAAACTCGCACACGCACAAAACACTAAGAAGCTTTTTTCTTTTTGCCTTCTTTGCGATTCTTTTCTATCATGTTTGCTATATCGCTTGTGATATAATTTCCAGCTTCACGACTCGGAGTCAAAGAAACAGTAACAGAATAAGACCCAAGTCTAAATTTACCTTGATTAGGTCCATGTTCATAAGTTATTCCATATCTTCTGCAAACTTCCATTTGTTCTCGACTAGGTGTTCCATCCCACCCACGAAAAGCCATTTTCATTTCCCTCTTTTCTTCAGGACTTATAGAATCATCATCTTGTTTTTCTTCCGGTCCTTCCAAAACATCTAAGAAAGCACGGGCAACTTTTGCCTTCTCCCCGCCTTGTGCAACAATATCATGCAAGCCCGGCCCATAAACAGTTCTAATAACTTCTATATATTCCTCACTATCTTTCTGCCCGCGATAACTATTAATCTGTCTTGTAAATTCTCCAAGACTAACTTTTCCGTTCTGACTCACAGCAAGTTCAGAATCATTCATAAAATAATGTTCTCTTTCTCGATCTTTCAAACCTTTACCAATCCCATCGTCATAAACATCAACATGCGACTCCAAATCTTTTCTTTGAGTCATAAATAATAAAATCCCGCCTATAAACAAAAGAAATCCAATAATTTGAACAGGTCTGGCGAAAGAGGCATCTTCAAAAACAGCAAGCCCTGTAAATCGCGGAACAGTAACAATCACAATAAAAATTCCTAAAATAGCCAAAAACAAACCCCAAAACCTCGCCCCCATTAATCTCATCAAAATAAAAAGAACTGACTATTATTAAATATAATGATTATTAATATTTAGGACAAACCATTACTATATATCAATCAGTTATTAATAACATGTCAAGAACAAGATTAAATTTTCTGATAATTAATGATTATCAATAACTATATGCTGTTATTTACCTATAAAAATTACAAATAATGTCAGACAATGTTATATTATTAATTATTATTTAACTTATTTTATCAGACCGAAAGGAATATTAATCCTGTTTTTATCATTAATTTATGGAAACTGAAATGACCGATATTAGAAAAATAGCAATTCAAATTGCTCAATTGCGTAGAGATATGGAAACTCTAAAAAAGCACGTAACAGAAGTGGAAGAAAGCGTTCTTACTGAAGAAGATCTTCGCTCTTTGGATAAAGCCGAAGAAGATCTAAGAAAAGGAAAAACAAAGAGGATATAATGTATATAATTGAGTTGTCCCAAGACGCTCAGAATTTTCTTAACAAATTAGATAACCCTATCAGAGAAAGGATTGAAAAGAGCCTTAAAAGGTTAGAGAATAATCCTTTTCCCAGTGATGTTAAATTCATAGGTAGGCATAATGGTGATAAAGTCTTAAGATCAAAAAAACAATGTGCCTTGATTGGCACTTGTTTTTTGGATGCTCAAAGTGCTCTCCAGCCTTTAGGCTGGAGTTATCTAAAAGCACTTTGACATATAGAATAGGAGATTTCAGAGCTTTATATAAAGTAAAGGAAACACAAAAGATAATTTTAGTAACTAAAATTGACAAAAGACCAAGAGTTTATAACGGGTTTTAAACTTCAGAATTCCTCTCGTCTGTGACGAGTGGTTAATCTCTCGTGGAATTCTGACAGTGCTCAAAAACCACTCGAAGAGTGGCATTATCATACCACCAGTCAAGGACTGGTGGTTTTTGACATCCCATAAATTCTCAGTAGATTAATTTATTTTGGTCTGCAAATTTAAACATTGCTCTATTGCGTCTGCAGTTTCTCAAAAATAATTCTTGTACTACATGGTAGTTTCGCCTTAGCCATCGACAAAATCTTGCGCGCAGTTCCTACAGTTGTTTCAGCATCGCAAGCTATCATAAATAATTCCTGTCCAGCAAACACGCGCGCAGCGCGCCCCTCAATAATTCCAAAAGACTGCTTCATTCCAGTGGACAAACGGTCAGCCCCTGCGCCAGCAGCAGCTTTGTTGTTTCTCAAAATATGATGTGGATATATTTTAATCCATAAATAAAACTTGCCAGGCAATCTTTCTTCCAGATTCTTTGTCAGAACCATTCTCGCAGATTCAATAGCATTATCCCTAATAACTAAAGTTTCGTCAGAAATCATGCGCAAAACAAAAGGCAGCCGCGACTCTTCAAACGCTCGCTGATTTCCAAGATTATATTTAACAATTTTATTCGGCGGAACAACTTTTATGTAGGCGCGCGACTTCACTTTGGAAACTCGCGTATACGGTCTATTGATCTTTTTAGAATATGAAAGTGCTTTTCTGATGGCCATTATTTCTTCCCTCCATGTTCCAAAACCTCAACCTCTGTCGTTACAGCCTGCCCAGGCAAGCCACTTTCAAAAATCGCGCGAACAAGACCTTTGTTTCCGTGTGCATCGCTAATCTTGCCGCCGATAATTTTCCCAGCAGGGCTTTTCCACGAAACATTTTTGCCAGCCATCTTCTTCGCCTCTTCACGCGAAGTCAAACCTAAATCTAGCAAATAATGCCTCTCGTGAATCCGATGCCGCCCGCGCCTAAACTGTACAACAATACCTTTCATAATTCAGAATAAAAAAACCGCTTTTTAAAGATTTGCTCTTCTTTACAAAGCATTAAGATACCAATTTAATTATTAACTTTGCGTAACATTCACATCGTCACTTTTAACTTTCCTAAGCGCAAGCACTCCAAAAATAACAAACACAGTTACAACAAGCGCAGCTATTCTGTATCTCACAGCTCCTAAAGAAACTAATCCTGAAACAACTAAGCCCCAAACAACAGGTCCGAGAAGCGACGACGCTCTTTCAGCGATTCCAAAATAAGAAAAAGCTAAGTTACGATTTCCAGAAGGAGCAACGTAACTCATCACAGAGCGCGAGACAGTCCAAGTCGCGCCAAACCAAAAACCCATCAAAGTAGTAGAAATGATGAATAGTGTAAAGTTAGTAAGCAAACCAATTAAAGGCAGGAGAAAAATCCAACCCGTCAGAATGTACATCAAAGTTTTTTTATGTCCAACACGATCGGCAACCAGCCCTGAAGCAAGTCCCCCAACCGCAGAAGTAACTAAAACACCAAGCAAAATATAAGTCTTTGTAGTATCTGGAACGCCCCAGACTTGCTCAAGAAAAATTGGGAAATTATTCGCGGCAGTTAAAACAGCGTCGTTAAACAAGAAATAAGCAAGCAAAAAGAAAGCAACACTAGAAACAGAAAGCAAAGCGCGCGTTTCAATAAAAACATTTTTTATCTTCTGTCCAAGACTTAGCTTATCACCATACTTACGAGGCTCTTTAAAAAAAATCAGCATTGGCAAAGCCAAAATAAAAAACACAAACACGGCCGGTAAGAGCGTTTCAGCGCGCGTGTCTCCGCCAAACAAATTAATAGAGCCACTAGCAAAAGGCAAAACCAAAATCAAGCCAGCAAATTGGCCTAAATAATTGGCAGTTATCCCCAGTCCAGAAATAAAACCTCTTCGTTCACTTTTGGAAATGTCATTAAGCAAAGGCGTATAAAAAGTAAATGAAAGCAAATAAACATAAATCCCCAAAATAAAAAATATCAAAGCAGGAATCGCCTTTCCGTAAACAGCAAACAAAGCGCAGGCGCCATAAAAAACAAAAGTCAGGAAAGTTGCATAGCGCAAGCCAGTTATTCGACGATGATATTTATCAAGCAGCGAACCACAAAGCGGTGCAGTAAAAAGTAAAAGAATAGCAGAAATAGTAAAAGTCAAATTGAAATAAATATCTTTCACGCCTTGGTCAATTACAAGCCATTGCGAAAAATAAAGGAAAAATACTATTGCGACTATTGAATTTGCGAAGTCGTACAAAACCCACAAGAAAACATTCCTTTTGCTATCCATAAAACATAGTTATTTTAGTTGTATATATATTATCTTGCAGAGTTCATCATAGTAAAGATAAAATTCATAATAAATAAAATTAAGTCAAGAAAAACCCAAACAATAATTATCTAAATATTAATATTCATAAACTATTATCTAAATCAAAATCCAATGCTAAACTTCCCAAGCTCTTTGTGCAAAGTGTCAATAACATCAGAAGATAAAGCAAGTTGCGCCTTGTCCTTCGTAGCAATAATTGCTTTCTCAAGAATCTGTTTGTCGCTAACATGGAACTTTCCATTCTCAATTTTCATCACTCGCCCAGCTTCAACAAAAAACGCCCCAGAATCTGTCAAAACAAGCTCTCCTTTTTTCTCGCCAAATATAATCTGTAAAACGCCCTTTTCGGTCATAACTAAATCAATGCGTTGCGCGTAATTCAACAACTCACTAATTAATTCAGTAGCATCACGACGTAAAACATTCATCTCAAGTTGTGTAACTTTTCCGCCCTTTACTTTGCTTTTCATGTTTATTATCTCCTTCAAAGACTTAGTAAAGCGAGGCTGTAATTTTCCTTTTGAAATCAGCTCGCGCTCAGCATCCTTCGCCAATTGTTCAGCGCTCTTCTTTCCAAAAATCTTCTCAAATAAATCAAAGACTTCAGAGAACGATCTTTCAGCATCATGCACAATCAATCTGTCTTCCAATTTCTTGCGGATATCTTTCAATTTCTCGTCATATTTTTTAGATTCAGCAAGAAGCTCGTCAACTTCTTTTCCAGGAACAGTTTTAAGTTTGCCATGTTCATAATCTTTGTATAATTTGATCACGCGCTCCAAGAACTTCAATTCAGAAAGGCCCATAACTTTTTCTTCATCAACAAGAGACAGCCAATAAACCACAGCTTGTCGTGACGTATTGGTGAATTATGGCCATGCTGTAGAAACCGCATTAAAACCCCCAATAGCGCCTGATTTATATGCTTGCGATATCGTACATATAATGGTATACTTTGCCTAATCTTTGTAAGAAAGGCATGGTAATGACACGTGGCAACAGACACAACTGGACAAACTAAATCTTCAACAATGGCAGAGCTCATGGCTCGCCAAACTGCACAACCAATAGCGCTGAAAAAAGGGGACATTGTCAAGGGAACGATCACAAAACTTACACGGGCAGAAAT
>ERZ1292623.2955-Hain-H51-01um-R1-2955-length-14822-cov-13_pt1 | contig 14822 bp, 17 predicted proteins | sample MGYA00564398_ERZ1292623 | MGnify/ENA primary metagenome ERZ1292623 (study PRJEB36523, sample SAMEA6512633) | groundwater metagenome | collected 2019-01-07 | study: AquaDiva: Metagenomics assemblies of 32 groundwater samples
TTGCCTGTGTGATCACCTAGCCCGTTAGTAGCTATCAAGCGAACGCGGGCTTTTTTCTTGCTTTTATCTCCCATGACACTTCTGCTTTTTCAATAACCAACCGCAGGGATTTTCCCTCGGCCTTCCGTAGCTTTATGCGAAGGAGGCTTTATTTTAAGCCATTTTTCCGTTTGTGACATTGTCGAACTTGCTGAAATATAGAAAATGTCATGCGGATTCACTAATCTTTTTGCTTACGAATAATGATCAAGTATGCTTCAGCCAGAAGTTTTTTCGGTATATGACCTTGGTATTCATAAGTGTCATCTGAAGACGTGCGTATCTTTTCTACTTGAACTGTTCCACTTTTTTCCAATTCTGCTAAAGCATTTTCGATGCTTTTGGATAAATCTCTTTGTGGTTCGTATTCTTTACCTATCAATACTCGAGCAAGACGAATCTCTCCACCAGATTTAAGAACTCTCATCATCTCATCTAAGCTGCTCCTAATTTTTTTCTGTATAGATTCGCTACTTTCTCCGAGATATATATTCGGAATCGCAGCATTCGAAACAATTAAATCAAAGGACTCGTCCGCAAACGGCATTGTTTCGGCTTTCGCGACAACGCCCTTTTCTTTCTCTATCAGATTTTCTTTTCTCGGTTCCAAGCTGTAAATTTCAGAACTTACTCCATGCTCCTTAGCCCACTTCGCAAACTGTGCTGAACCAGCTCCAACGTCAAGGATTTTCTTATTAAAATCCTCTGGACTAAGTTTAAGATCTTCCATATATTCTCGGAAAACTTCCTCGTCGCTTTTTTCATCTATTGGTGGTTTCTCAAATTCTTCCATATTTTTGATTATACCTATTCCTCACGCCCCATGACACTTCTGGTACTTATTGACTAAATCACGCAGATTATTATATTATGCAATCAGTACATTTTAATCAACGGAGGCCGCAAATGATACATGAATTGCTATTCCAAAATCCAGTATTCCATCAAGGACTGAATGTGACTGTCAGAAACGGCGATAAGTGGATGAGGCCCAATGTAGGCGATAAGCTTTCCATAAAAGAAACTGGCAAAGATGCGGTGATTTCAGAGGGTGTCGTTATCGGCAAAGCATTACTGCCAATCAGGTTAGTCCCAGAAACTTTACTGCAATATGAACACGATCCATCTTGCCGCAATCTTACCGGTCTTCTCACGGAAATGAAACGAGTATATCCTGATTTTTCGGAAGATAGCCTCGTAACAGTTCTTTTGTTCAACCTATAACCAATCTCTCTCAAGCCACGTATGTGGCTCTTTTTTTCATCCTCATTGCCCATGACACTTCTGCTTTTTCAATAACCAACCGCAGGGATTTATCATATCTTAAGCCATTTTTCTTGCCGCGCGTCTGTCAATCTGGTCAAATTATAGAAAATGTCATGGGGATTTTTTTGTTCTTGCGTACAAACCATTCACCATGATAATCTATACTCAACTCAGAACTTCAGATCTTTCAAAAGGAGGCAATTATGAAATTCTATCCAGTATTCTGTGTTGAAAGCGGCGATCTATTCTCTTTCGTTGGTGGCAAAAATGAACAGGATGCCGCCAAGTGGTTCGTAGCTCGCATTTTGGGAATTAAAGGCGCAACGCTTGGTGAAACCGTGGTAGTCAGAGAAGATTATCGTGGAAAGAAACTATCTGAATTTGCCACAGAAAACCTCATATTGCTATGGCCGGGTCTAGCTGATGTCAGGTTCAGAAAAGAAGGCGGACGACTTTATTTCACGAAAGTCCCTATTCCTCGTCGTTCCCGTTTTGAGGCATGGCAGGGGGTATTCCGTAAAGGCGAATCCATGATGCGTCTCAAGAAGTGTCATTGGATAGCAAGAGGTTTAACAAAGAATCCTGTAATAGGAGTTCTTCCATAAGGCTCGCGAATGCGGGTCTTTTTTCTTTTCCTACGCTACATGACACCTTTTATTTTTCTACGGATCTCCATGGAGGGGTTTGTTCTGCCGGGAAAGAAAATCCCGCTGCCGCCTTGTGTCCCCCGCCGCCATATTTTTGGGCGAGTTTTGAAACATCAACTTTTCCATTAGATCTCAAAGATACGGTTCTGATTATTTTGCCATCGGCTCCCGCTTTTTGGCTCCAGACTATTCCTATTGGCGGCATTTTCTTGACGATAGCCGCGCCAAGTTCTGACATTAAAATCGGCGAATTAACCGCGAGGGTTTTGTATTCTTCAAATTTTACCGGTTCCGCCCTTTCCATCAATAAATCAAGCATTCTTTTTTCGTATTTTAATAATAGCTCCCCGTCTTTGATAAATTGCGCGCGAAATGCCGACTTTTCAAAGTTTTTAACTATCCGATCCCAGATTGGAAAATCATACTCTATAAGCTGCATATGCGATATTACTTCTTTGGTTTTGGGAATAGTAAAACGCCAAATATCTATATCTTCAATATGCTGGAGGATTTTGGGCGTTGGTTTGTTTGGATGGAAATATTTCCAAGCAATAGTTGAACCGGAACGTTTCAAATCATAAACATACTCATGAGCCAATTTTGTCTGTTTTTCGGCGGAGATATGATGGTCTAAAGCAACCACTTTTTTGTTGGTTTTTATCAGTTTTTTCATCACTGGCACCGGAACGCTAAAATCAATTATATAAATTTCCTTATTTTTTAATCCAGTCGGCAAAGGGTCTTGATGGCTTTTCATGCCGAAATAATCCGATTTAACGCCGAATTTTTTCCAAGCCGAATAAGCGCCTCCAAAGCCGTCTCGGCAATCTCCGTGATAAATTACCGCGATATTTTTCATGTGTTTAGGGCTTCTATGCCGGGCAGATTTTTGCCTGATAAGAATTCTAACATCGCTCCCCCGCCGGTGGAAAGAAAGCCAATTTTTTTCTCTAGACCCAACTGCAGGATAAGCTGGGTTGTTTCGCCGCCGCCAACAACGGAAAAGGCATCGCTTTTGGCAATGGCTTTGGCAATGGCCGCGGAACCGGCTTGAAACTTTTTATTTTCAAACAATCCAACCGGCCCGTTCCAAATAACAGTTTTAGCTTTTTTGATAATGCCGGTGTAATTCTGAATCGTAAGCAGGCCGATGTCCAAGGCCTTGCCGTTTTCTGTCAGCCAGTCTTCGGGTTTTAAAACCTTTTCGGAATCGTGAACGGTAAATTTAGCTCCATTGTTCACGACACTGCTTCCTAAAAGAACCTTATTGGCCTTGGGAAGCAAATTTTTAATTGCCGGAAGTTTGTCTTCAATTTTTGCTCCGCCAAAAATTAAAACCAGCGGTTTTTGGGGTTGATTCATTATTTTGGAGAGATTTGCTATTTCATTTTCAAGCAATAAGCCGGCGTAAGACGGCAAGAGTTTTGGCAATTGAGTTACCGAAGCATTTTCCCTATGCGAAACGGCAAAAGCGTCATTGATGTAAATATCCCCTAATTCTGATAATTTTTTCGCCCATCCTAAATTATTTTTTTCTTCCTCTGGCCAAAACCGGAGATTCTCCAAAAGCATTAGTTTGCCTTCAGGAAGTTTTACCGGAATTGTTGGTAAAAATTTTACCGATTCTTCAAGATTTTTTTCCAGAAATGGGACGAAAATTTTAAGACTTAATTTTTTATCTATTTTTTGCGGTCGGCCCCGATGGCTAAGCAATAAAACGCGGGCCCCGTTTTTTAACAAGAAATGAATTGTCGGCAATGATGATTCTAAACGCAAGGAATCTTTGACGGATTCCACGTTAAAATCCACTCTTAGCAGACAAATCTTGTTTTGAAGAAGTTTTTTATCAATCTGATGAAGATATTTCATACGAACATAACTATTATATGATAAACTAAACTTTGTGACTAATAAGCATTCCATTATTATCGTTGGCGCCGGTTTTGGGGGACTTAGAGCCGCTCTTTTCATTGGCCGAAAAATAAAAAAATTAAAATTACAGGAAAAATACGGCGTAACTCTTATTGACCGCAATGCTTACCACACCTATACTCCCACTCTTTATGAAATTGCCGCCACGTCAAAAGAAACTGCCGATTACTTGGATTTAAAGCAGATTGTGACCTTTCCTATTGAAAAAATAATTTCGGATTTGCCGATTCGGTTTCTTCACGGAGAAATTACGCAATTAGATTTAATGAACGGCGACATTCATTGTTTGTGCGCGGCGCCGAGCAGCCGGCAGGAAGAATTAAAATTTGATTATTTAGTTTTGGCGCTTGGGTCTGAAATTAATTATTTTGACATTAAAGGGTTGAAGGAAAACTCTTTTATTTTGAAGGGCTTTCTGGATGCTATCAAAATAAGGGATAAAATTTGGGAATTAATTACTTCTGGAAAAGAAATCGTCCGGATTGTAATTGGCGGCGGCGGTTCTACTGGCGTAGAATTGTCTGGCGAACTTAAGGAATGGCTATGCGAAATGAAGGAAGAAGTAAAAGGAATGAAGTGCGCGGCCCAAATAACCATTATAGAAGGAGCTTCGACAGTGCTGTCGGTATTCACGCCAACTATCATCAAAAGAGCGCAAAAACGATTGTCTAAGCTAGGCATTGAAGTCGTTGTTAATGAAACAATTAGTAACGTATCACCGGGAAAAATTTCTTTAAAAAGCGGCAAGGAAATATCCTATGACGTTTTGGTGTGGACTGGCGGCGTGAAAGCGGCTAGTTTAGTTGGAACTCTGCCGCTAAAATTGGAAAAACGGGGCCGAGTGGAAGTGGTTGGAGAAATGGAGTGTTTGCCGCAAAGTCCTGACTTGAAACTTTATGGAAAAATTTACGGCATCGGAGACGCGGTTTGTTTCTATGATCCAGTTTCTGGAAAACCCATTCCGGGAGTGGCAAGAGCGGCCATTTCTCAAGCCAATGTGGCGGCCAAAAATATAATTGCGGATATTATGGCAAAGGAAAATATTACTCGCAATGTAAAAAGATATGTTTATAAACCTATGGCATATCCCTACGTAATTCCGATTGGCGGAAAATATGCGATCGCGAAAATCGGCCCATTTGTAATTTCCGGGTTGCTTGGGTGGATTTTGAAAGGTTTGGTGGAACTGAATTATTTGATTTCAATTATTCCTTTTGGAAAAGCGTTAAAAATTTGGCTAAAGGGGCTTAAGATTTTTGTAAAGAACGACAGGTTGGGATAGTTTTGCCCGAAAGGCATATTCCTTTTCGGAACATTTAATGAAGATTTTTTAAAAAAGGGCCCCGACAGTTGCTGTCGGGGCCGGAGAAGACTTCCAGTGGATCCACAATCCGCCTTCAGCCTCCGAGTGGTATTGTAGATCTATTGCGAATTTTTGTCAATAATAATCGGCGCTTTTTTGATTTCGCCCCGAATGAGATAGCCGAGGCCGAAACTTAAAGTAGCGAGCAGTACCACTAATACTGTTTTTATTATTTGCTCTTTGTGAGATTGAAACCAGCTCATAAAAATCCAAATTTCAAAGCTCAAATATCAAATCAAGTTCAAATGGCTAAATGTCAAAAAATGGCTTTGGATTTTGGATTTTAACATTGATTTAGAAATTTAGGTATTTCTCCCATTTTTCGTATAGCGCGCTGGTTGCGCGGAGGTCGCCAACATTGTATTTAGCGATTTCCAAAAACTTTTTTTCCTTAAAGAGGCGGCCGACGTCATCTCCTGTTACGCCGCCTGCTTTCGGACTTTCTATTCCGAAAAGCCGGCTCCAAAGATGCAGACTGCCCTTCCGCCTCGTCGCTCCATAAAAAGACAGCTGGTCATAAAGATCAATATGAACCGCTTCCGGATTCTGCTGATACAAATACCGCGCCCGCATCAAGTCCTTGCTGGGGCGAATTCCATGCACTGCCGAACGTACCATTAAAAATGGCGCGTCAAAAGCTCGGCCGTTGAAAGTGATAAAATGGTGAAATTTATCCGCCAGTTTCCAGAACTGGTCTAACATTTGTTTTTCATCCATTTGCTTAAATTTGATGCCGTTTTCCGTGAATTCAGCGATTTTTTGGCCCGGAGACTGAAAATACACCGCCCCTTCGTTTTTGTGATAATCCAAAACTCCGATCGCCACAATTTCACCGGTAAGCGGCGAGAAGCCAAGGCCGTTTTTCAGATCCTCTAACGCGGTTTTATAGTCTTCCCCGTCGGCGGATTCTTTTTTGATCCAGCGGGTTAGATTTTCTTGGGTAGTTTCATCTAATGAATCAAAATCCGCGCCGACGGTCTCAATATCAAAAATAAGTTTCGGATGAGATGTCATATCAGGAATTATAGAACAAAATTTAGACAATTCAAATTAATATGGGCACCCCCGCGCCAAATTTTGCAAGTAATACACGAACGGCCTGCTTCGTCAACAACGGGAGTGCCTATTCGGCACACGCGGGCCGTTCTTTACAAATTCTGTTTTGTCTGTATAATTACTATTTAATAAGCGGCGAGGGCAAAATTGGTGCGGGATGCTCATTTTTGTAACCAATCGCTCCGCTCTTGGGCAAAAATGGCACATACTAAATCCGGCGGTTCTACTAAACTGGGCCGCGACTCGGCCGGCAAGCGGCTGGGAGTAAAAGTTAATAATGGCGAATTGGTCAACACTGGCGAGATCGTAATTCGCCAGCGCGGTTCCAAATATCTAGCCGGAGAAAATATCCGTATCGCCGGCGACGATACTTTATATGCCGAGAAAACTGGCGTGGTTAAATTTACCCATGCCAAGAAAACTCGTTTTGACGGGTCTAATCGTTACGTTACTAAAGTTAGCGTGACGCCGGTGAAACAATAATTTCAATTGTCGTTTGAATTCCTCTGCCAAGCTTAACAATTGATTTATGCTTTCCAAGCGACTTTATCGGTTGTTCTAGAACGATTTCTGAAGCGCCAAATCCCCTATCCTCTAAGGTTTTTTGAATTTGGCTAGGCCCAATGGAACCAAACATCTCACCTTTCGGCCCAGTTTTAACAAAAAATTCTATAGATTCAGATTCTAATTTTTTTGCCAAGTCTTGATATTTTTTAACTAGAGCCTGTTCCTTGGCATCGCTGTCAGATTTGATTTTAATCGCTGTTTGGTCAGCCGGTATTGCCAGTTTTTTGGCAATCAAAAAATTTCGCGCGTAACCATCGCTAACGTTTTTAATTTCCATTTTTCGACCAACCCATTTTATATCTTGAAGCAAAAGAACCTTCATATTGACATAATTTTCAATTACCAATTTACAATTTCCAATGAATTTTCAATGAAACAATTATTCAAGCAGAGATTTCAAAACCTCAAATGCCTTATCTAATTGAGGATCTCGTTTGGCCTCAATATCGTCTTCGGTAAGCTTTACTTCTATATCCGGAACCAATCCATTTTTTTCAATAGTTTTTCCGCTAGGCAACAGCCATTGGGCAATTGTCAATTTTAATGAAGAGTTATCTTTTAGAGTTTTAAGTTCTTGCACTGTGCCTTTCCCGAAACTTTTTTCACCGATCAGTTTTATATCGCGGTGATCCCTAAGAGCGCCGGCGAGAATTTCCGAAGCCGATGCCGATCCTCCATTAATTAGCGCCACGACCGGAAAATCTTTTAAAGCTTCATTGCCGTTAGCCCGAAAAACTGTGTCCTCTCCCGTTCGGAAATCTTCCGTAACCACAACGCTTCCTCGGGGCAAGAACCAACCGGCTAAATTAACTGCCACTTCCAAATAGCCGCCGGGATTATTGCGAAGGTCCAGAATCATTCCCTTTGCGCCAGCCAGCAGCGCTTTCAGCATTGCTTGCTGGAATAACGGTATGGAATTTTCGTTGAAAGAATAAAGTTTGATATGCGCGATTTCCTTGTTTTCTGGAACAGCGGTTTCAGCGTCGGACTTACCGGCAAGCTGAACATCTTTGATTTCTAATTCTAATGTTGGCACCTTTATAATATCGCGCGTTATGGAGATCTCTTGCGGCTTGCTCCAGCCATTGCGCGTGATAGTAAGGATTACAGTGGTGCCGGGATCGCCTCTGATAAGCTTAACCGCTTCAGTAACTTGCATATCAATTGAAACAGAATCCCCCACTTTTAATATCTTATCCCCGCTTCTAAGGCCCGCTTTTTCCGCCGGAGACCCTTTCAGCGGCGCCACGATAACTAATTGGTCATTGCGAACTCCAATTTCCGCGCCGATTCCTCCAAAAGACCCGCTCACATCTTCCAAGAATTTTTTGGTATCTTCAGGCGAGAAAAAATTTGTATTAGGATCTTGCAGAGAATCCACTAATCCGCTAACGGCGCCGTAGACTAAATTTTGATCTTTAGCTTCGGTTCCATTTACATGTTCTTTTTTAATGTAGTCCCACACTTGCCAAAAAACTCCAAAATCGGCTGTCACATCCTCATCGCCGATATTGGTTATTCCTTTGACTGTTATTACTTTTGGATTACGGGCGCCAGCGGCAAATCCCAAATAAAACATTCCACCAAGAGCAATGGCGGCAACAACGCTGACGGCAACAGTGAATAATGTACTTTTCAATCTCATAAAATCAATTTTAATTTATTCATGTATAATTAACAATATGAGAGCGTTTAAGGAATCCAGCGGATCATTTTTTGATGAGCTTAAAAAACGTTCCAAGCAATCTAAAGCTTACACATCCCACCAGTTGATTGGTTTAGAAATAGCGGTTATACTGCGTGACTGGAAACACAGAGGGCTGTACATCAAATTAGCTAAAGAACACGACGCAATCAAGCTCTTAAGCGCCGCGAAATCCATTGCGGAAAATAAAAACATTAAGAACGCCGGGGCTTATTTTATGAAAATCATCAGGGATATCAAATGAATATAGTTACGGTGAAAAATAAAAAAGACGAAAAATTTTTGCGGCAGAAAACCGTTAATTTTGATTTCAAAAAACACAGCCAAGCAGAGATCCGGGAATTAGTAAAAACGATGCGGCAGATGATGAAAAAAGCGTCTGGCATTGGCTTAAGCGCCAACCAAATAGGCCTAAATATCAAGACATTTGTGGCTCAAGTAGAGAATAAGTTTTACGCCGTGTTCAACCCGGAAATTCTCCAAAAATCAAAAGAAACGTCTTCTCTTGACGAGGGTTGCCTTAGCGTTCCCGGAGTTTATGGGATTGTGGAGCGCCCCGAAAAGATAACATTGGCAGGATACAATTCCAGCGGCAAAAAAATTAAAATAAAAGCTTGGGGGCTTTTGGCTCGCGTTTTCCAGCACGAAATGGACCACTTGGGTGGGAAGTTGTTTACTGATAAGACAAAGAAGGTCGAGAAAATTTCTATTGACCTCAACAAATCCCAGTGAAATAATGTCAAATTTCAAAGCTCAAATGTCAAACCAAGTTCAAATGACTAAATGTCAAAATTTTTGATCTTTAGATTTTGTCATTTAGATTTGTTTAGGATTTAAAAATTAGAATAATTAGAAATTTATGAAATATGTTTTCTTCGGCACTCCGGAATTCGCCGCAATAATTTTGGAACGGCTTATCAAGGCCGGTATGCCGCCAACTTTGGTTGTTTGCAATCCGGACAGACCAGCGGGAAGAAAAAAAATCGTTACTTCGCCGCCCGTCAAATTTTTAGCCGAAAAACACAAAATTCAAGTTCTTCAGCCCGAAACTTTTGATGTTGAAACATTGAAATATTTGAATTCGCGAAATTTAGATTTCGCTATCGTAGCCGCTTATTCTAAAATTCTTCCCAAAAGAATAATATCTTCACCGCGCCTAGGAACGATTGGCGTTCACCCGTCATTATTGCCGAAATATCGCGGCGCCACGCCCATTCAGTCCGTTATTTTAAATGGCGAAGAAAAGACAGGTACGACTTTATTTTTAATTGATGAAAAAATAGATCATGGGCCGGTTCTCGCACAGCGAGAATTAGAATTTCCAATTCTCAATTTCAAATTTCCAAGACTACTTCAGGCGCTTTCCGAATTAAGCGCAGATTTACTGATTGAAACATTGCCGAGATTTGTAAGAGGCGAAATAAAACCGGCACCGCAAAACGAATCCGAGGCAACTTATACTAAAAAATTTACCAGTCAGGACGCTTTCATTGATTTAACAAAAGATGATCCAGCCGCCGTAGACCGGAAAGTCAGAGCTTTAAATCCAGAGCCCGGGACTTGGACAATCCAAGACGGAAAAAGAGTCAAAATACTGGAAGCGGAAGCAGTTGGCAACAAATTGGTGTTAAAAAAAATTCAGATGGCAGGAAAAAAACCTACCTTACTAAAAGATCGCTAACAGTTTTTCTAAGCGATTCCTCAACTAAACTGAATTCATCCAAGACTTGCTGGAGACTGCCTTTTTGGACAGTATTTTTTAACTGGTCAAAGGTTTTATGAATTGTCAGTTCCGTTTCCAAGGCCTCTCTTTTGTGAGTTTCTTTTACAAGCTGTTGTTTGAGCGAACTAAGCCGATACAAGAGATAAATAAAAATTCCTAAAACCGCGGTAACGCCAAAAAGTTCCCAATCCGGAAAATTGCCGACCACTGACGATATAGTTAGGACAGCCGCATCCTTCGGCGATCCGGTAGAAATTTCTACTGTTGGATAGGTTCTTTGAATAATCGGATTTTCACTGGGCCGTGTTTCTGGAGGAACGATAATTCCATTGATGCGATAACTTTCAGAACTGGAAGTAAAACCGCGAACCAGCAATCCTCCTCCGACACCCAAAATAGTCAGGATTAAAAAAAGGTATAAGTTTCTTTTCATTAGACGCGCTCATTCTAGCATTTTGCCGATATTAGTTCAAGGCGTTGTTGGAGACTCCGGAACTGGTTCAGACGGCTCCGCTGGCGTTACTTTATTGGATTCGGATGCTTCCGCTGGCGGTGATTCAGGAATGGGCGGCGGGATGATTTCTGTTATTGTTTGTTCTGTCGCAGGAGTTTCAGCCGCAGAGGAAGTATTTTCAGAATAACCGCTAATTATTAGCCAATCAAAATCTATGTCATTCGCGGCGGTTTCAGCAATCGCGACGCGGAATCCCTCACCCGATCTTTTTTCCGTAATTGACAGCGGCAATCGGATCGGGACCAGCGGCGTGAGGAAGATTTTACTTCCCGAGACAATTTTGTTGTTAGAAATAAATGTTTCGTTTGTTCCAGCGGCGATTTTTCCGGATCCGCTTATTTCATTCGCGCCATCCGGAACTTTAATTTCTCCACCCGGCAGAATAGTTAAAAGATTGGCATTAGCAGCAGTTACCGCCGAATCAGTTACCGCTGATCGCGCGTTATCAAGGTTTATGGGTTCCGAAGAATCCGGTTGCGTGATATCGTTTTGCTGGACAACTTGAGCAATTGTTTCTCCGAGCGGCGCGGTTGACGGGTCATCAGTCCATACCCGCAGATAATCAATAGCAGTTGCGCGGTTCACGGTGCCATTTAATTCATTGCCGACATAAAAACCCATTTCGGTGGCTGTTATATTCGTATCGTGCGCTACTTTGACATATCCATTAACGATAAACCTAACTTCTTTGAATCCTATTACTTCAATGCGCAGTGTCTCAAAGTCTGATGTCGGAACGCCAGTATCGCTGACGGTTTCGTTTCCACCCGAACTGGTGACTGCTTGCCAAGTAGTATCCGCGAAGGACTTGCGGAAATAAATGCCGTCAGTTGGATTGGCGCCAGCGTCAGCTCCTAAAGAAATGTTCAAAAATCCAGCAACAGCGCGGTGGTCAAGATTAGCCGTACTGCGAATCCTTGTCTCAAAGACTGGATTCAGGTACGCGGATACGACATTAATGCCGCCGGTGCCGAACCATTCACCTTCGCCAGGATTCGGCGACGTAGGATTATCTAGTATCGCTACGCCTCCCGCGCCGATGACCCATGTAACGTCCCATCCGCCGCTATTACCCGAGTCTTCGTCAAAAACCAGCCCATGGACAGCGGCGTCGGCGATCAGCTGGCCGATATTATTTCTTCCAAGAAAATCCTGCCAATACATATTCCACGAACTATTGATGCGGCCCGCGACATACAACTGATCTAAAAGTCCCGCCGGACCTTCGGAAGTCGTGGTGCCAATCGCAACTCGCGCGTAATTTTGATTTCCGGTGGTTGTCGCGCTAACAAGCAAAAGCGGATGGTGTCCAATATTATCTTCCAGCGTGGTGGTAGCAATTCTCAGCGCGTTATCCCCGGCGGCGATTTGAAGATACGCGGCATTAGCAAACGCGAAGGGAACGGAAGAAGTGGCAATGAAGGATCCGGTTTTGATGTTGCCCTCAACAGAAAGATTTCCTTTGATATTAGCAAATCCGCCAACTTCCAGTTTGAGACCCGGTGAAGTCGTGGCAATGCCAATATCTCCGGTTCCGGTAATGCGCAGACGTTCATTGCTGAAGCTAACACCGCCAGTGCCGAAAAGAATCGGGGCGGTTGGCGCTTGAGTAAGAAAGATTAAACCATTGTCAGCGGCGTTTGCTGCTACCAAGACTCCGCTTTTTGGCATTAGTGATAAGGCCGTACCTGGCTGGCCTTCATTTCCATATGACAATTGAAGAACGTTATTATCCCCCTTGCCGAACGCTAAAGTTGAACGTGCTAACGGCCCGCCGTTGGGGTTTGTGACTAAAATCCTAAGATTTCCGTTGAAATCCCCATCAATATGCAATTTATCATTTATTGTGCAGTTGGGGCACGAAGGGGAAGACGTTCCGATAAGTACTTGCCCCGCGGAATTAACCGCAAGCGCCGGCGTGCTTGTACCTTCGTCTGAAACAACAAACGCCGGCAGTTTAGAATCGGGCTGGATTTCCACCGACAATGCGGCATAGGGCGATGACGTGCCAAATCCGGAAGGCGTTGACGTTGCCGCAAGATTGCCGACTTTTAACTCACCTATCGTTAAACTGTCTGCTGTTTGAGAACCGCTAACCGCTAAATCGCCGCCTACGGTTAAATTTCCGGTTACACTCCCGCCGGACAGCGAAAGATAGCGGGAAGCTGTAATGTCATCGGGAATATCGCCGTCGTCTAAACCGCGCACATCGCCTTGAATAATCGGATTGGAAATGGTAAGCGGCACATTCCCTCTGGGCCCAAAATCAGTTCCCTGACTTAACAAGGCCATGGTTCGGAAAAGTTCGCTCGCGCTTTCCTGTTGTGTTTTCCCGAGTTGTTGAATTTGGCTCGTTAAAAGTTCAAACCGAGGATCCTCAATAATTATTTTTTTTGTTTCAGTTACAAGAATTGGCTGACGAGGCGAAAGCGTCTGAAAATTAATATTGTCGGATGAAACTTCTATTTGCAGATAAACTGCTTGGTTTTGGGAAAAATTATAGTCCCCAATATTAACATCAAAATTTCCGTTTTCTACGACAAGAGCAACCGGCTGCGGCGCGTTCGCCGGCCAGAGGCGATTTCCAAACTTAATGTTTTCGTTCTCCCAAATAGAAAATTTGAAAAAATAGATCGTCCCCTTTCCGCCCAGCGGATTTCCGGCAAGATCAGTGAGTTGCCCTTGGTAACCCAGTACGGTCGGCGCCGCGGCATAGGAACTCTGGGCTAGGAGCAGTAAAAAAAGCCAACCTAAAACTAAAAGGTTAAAGACTACTCTTATAAGAAAAAAATCTCTTCTATAAATCATTTCCTAGCCTTTATAATCACTATAACAAAAAACGCCCCCTTATTGAGGGGGCATTCAAATATTTAACTTATAATCTCGGACGATTTTATTAGCAAAATCCCAATCTAGATTTTGGAAAAACGAATTGATGTAATCTTTGCGGTTGACGCCGTAATCCATAAAATAGGCGTGTTCGTAAATATCCAGCGCGATTATTGGAATAGCGCCCCAAACTGCGCCGACATTGTGGGCGTCAGAACCGTAATTATGCAGACGATTATCTTTGTAATCGTAAGCCAGTATCGCCCACCCCCTTGCGGAAATTCCAGTGGCAACCATGTCCAGTTTCCAATTTTCCAGCGAGCCGAAATCGCGCTCAAGCATTTTTATTAGCGGCCCGTTCGGTTTACCATTGCCGCCCAGATGTCCAAAATAAACTTCGTGCAGTTTCATTCCATTGACCGCGAAAGTTTCTTGGCGCTTTAGTTCGCCGATATAGCTAAAAACTCCGTTTGCTTCCGACTTATCAGCCGATTCCAGTTTAGTCTGAATTTCGTTGGTTTTCTTAACGTATCCTTCATAGAGCTTAAAATGCTCGTTAAGCATTTTAAGAGTTAGGCCGGATAAATCCTTGGTAAACTTATTCTTTTCCGGAGTAAAATCTTTTCTCATTACTGCTTCTTGTATTCTAGAACGATTTCTTGTTTGTCTTTCAAAACCAGTTCTCCTAATTCTTGACTGGGTTGTCCATCCACGGCCATTGTCAAGGAATATCCTTCCCGTTCCATCGGTTTGTCATAAATTCCGAAAAATTGTTTGAAGTAAAAAACTTTGTCTGCTGAAGAAGATTCAACATGCAAGGTTCCAGTGGCGTCGTGAGTATGTATTTCCCCCATGCAATTACTGACTATTCCAAGGTTTGCCGGCATCCCCTCTTCTTTATTGTCAACTAAAATCGTTAAATGAGGATGGAAATGCTGAATCGCGCGCGCGTGTCCAGACATGCATTCCAACCCAGCTTTTTTATATTTATTTATAATTTCTCCGTAAGGATTATAGATTTGAGGCCAAAGAAAAAGAGCCGCTAATCCGAATCCAAAAAGTCCGGCCACAATGTGTTTTTTGTATTTGCCCCAAAAGTTCATATCATTTATAATGATAGCAGATTTTTGCGGGATCGTCTAATGGTAGGACGTCTGGCTCTGAACCAGAAAATTGGGGTT
>ERZ1292623.631-Hain-H51-01um-R1-631-length-37013-cov-16_pt1 | contig 14822 bp, 32 predicted proteins | sample MGYA00564398_ERZ1292623 | MGnify/ENA primary metagenome ERZ1292623 (study PRJEB36523, sample SAMEA6512633) | groundwater metagenome | collected 2019-01-07 | study: AquaDiva: Metagenomics assemblies of 32 groundwater samples
TACAACGCCCTCTATGCCAACACCACCGGCACCCAGAACACCGCCGTGGGTGTCAACGCCCTCTATGCCAGCACCACCGGCACCCAGAACACCGCCGTGGGTGTCAACGCCCTCGTGGCCAGCACCACCGGCACCTACAACACCGCCATGGGTGTCAGCGCCCTCTGGGCGAACACCACCGCCAGCTACAACACCGCCATGGGCTACGGCGCCCTCTATGCCAACACCACCGGCACCTACAACACCGCCGTGGGCTACAACGCCCTCGTGGCCAGCACCACCTCCAGCAACAACACCGCCATGGGCTACAGCGCCCTCGCCACCAACACCACCGGCCCCAACAACACCGCCATGGGCTACAACGCCCTCTATGCCAACACCACCGGCACCCAGAACACCGCCGTGGGTGTCAGCGCCCTCGGGGCGAACACCACCGCCGACTACAACACCGCCATGGGTGTCAGCGCCCTCGGGGCCAGCACCACCGGCACCTACAACACCGCCATGGGTGTCAACGCCCTCGGGGCCAACACCACCGGCACCCAGAACACCGCCGTGGGTGTCAGCGCCCTCTATGCCAATGCCGGCACCCAGAACACCGCCGTGGGTGTCAGCGCCGGAAGTTCGATTACAACAGGACTAAACGATACCTGTATCGGGTATAGCGCTCAGCCATCGACCGCGACCGCCACTAATGAAGTCACGCTTGGCAATTCCAGTATCACCACGCTGAGATGCGCAGTAACTACCATTACTGCAATTTCAGATCGAAGAGACAAAACATCCATTGAGGATATTCCGCTCGGGCTGGATTTCATCAACGCCATTCAACCGCGAAGATTCACGTGGAACACCCGCGACGGCGCGAAGGTCGGAATTCCGGATTCTGGGTTCATCGCGCAAGAATTTCAGGCGGCACAGACCAAGTTCGATGCCGACTGGATGGGATTGGTCTACGCGGAGGATCCCGAGAAATTACAGGCCACTCCGGGAAAGCTCTTGCCTGTTCTGGTCAAGGCGATTCAGGAACTTTCCGCCAAAAACGCCCTGCTAGAAGCAAGACTGAACGTAGCGGGATTGTGAGCCGTGGACGTTCAAGACACAGAAGCAATCGTTCATTTGCTTTCAAAGCATCCGGGGAATCCGGGTAAATATAACGAATCCAATCCCGGACTTGGGATCAGATTGGGATTAAGAGACGGTTATCTCGGATTCGGTGGATACAAGAATTCTCTCGATAAGAATTCTTTGTATGCCGGGTATGGAAATACCTTGGGGTCTCTTGGGCCGTTATCGCTGGGATACAACGCGGGAGTGATCTCAGGTTATAACGATTCTATCGTTCCGTTTCTGATCCCAGAGTTGAAATATAGAGGAAACGGCTGGAACGCATTGTTGAATTTCATTCCGCCGGTGAAAATGGGGGACAAACAAGTCGATCCTGCGATCGGTTTATCGTTTGGCATTCCGTTTGGAGAGAGGGATCGTAGATGATTGAACAATTTGCGGAAATCGTGGCGCATCTTCCATTCATCCTGATGGTCGATGGGAAGGCGCACATGAACAAAACAAGAATCGTGGAATTTCTGATTCTCGCCGGGATCCTTGGAGGAGTGATGTATTCCGAATTGGGGCATATCAAGAATTCCATAGCAGAACTGAAAGTGGACGTAAAAGAGATGAAGCGCGATCTCTACACTCCAGCCGGAGAACGGGATCATTGGGGCACGAGACCGGGGAAGACCCAGCGCTAGCGTCTTGTCGAGCGCAAAAAGATATGCCTTCCTTTTCACAAAAAAGCCTTTCCAGACTGGACACCTGTCATCCCGATCTCCAAAGACTTTTCATAAAAATTATAGAAACTCACGATTGCACCATCCTCTGCGGGCATCGCGGAAAAGACGCCCAGGAGGAAGCCTTTCGCAATGGACGTTCCAAAGCAAGATGGGGAGAATCGAAACATAACTATGAGCCTTCTTGTGCGATAGACGTTATGCCGTATCCGATAAACTGGTCCGACATACCGGGACTGAAATCTTTTTCAGATTTTGTGAAGGAAACGGCGAAACTTTCAGGAATCGGAATTCGATGGGGAGGAGACTTCAAGGGATTTTTCGATGGCCCTCATTACGAATTGACCGATTGTCAGCACTGTAAAATACCGGAGTAAGTATCTATGGAAACCATTCTTGCCTCAGTCGTAGCTCCCGCTGCTATTGATCTGTTCAAAAACCTGTTCGGGTCGATTAGTCGAAAAGTAGCCGGTCTTTCAGCGGACGATCAGATCAAATTAGAAAACGCTAATGTAGATCGTCTAAAAGCCGTATCTCTGCTCGATAATCCGTATGGAACCCCTTCCCAATGGGTCGTGGACCTACGTGGATCGGCCAGATACATCACGGCCGGGTTAGCCGTCATCACCGGAGGGGTGCTCCTCCTGCGTGCCACCACGCCTGAATTACAAGCCTTGGCGTTCGAGCTGGTAGGCATGCCTTTTGGGTTCATTTTCGGCGAACGGATGTATCTCGGCATGAAGGGTCCGGGGAATAAGTAAGTTGCTTTCATCGGGCACACGGCGGAAGCGGTCAACGCCGTGAAGCGCGAAGTCCTGGTGGACGGCGTGGAGTATTTCAAGGTTGAGGGGTTGGCCTATGAAATGCGGCGCTTCGAGGGCGACGACTTGATGGATGTGTTTGCGTCCAACGTGAAGGCGGTGGAGAAGCAGGACAAGACGCTCTTTTCGCACATCGTCATCGACTCCAATTCCGGACCGGAACGGCTGTTCGCGCAAGCCTGTGAAGACAACGACGATGTGCTGTTCTACATCAAGCTGCCGCGCTGGTTCCAGATTGAGACGCCGGTCGGAACGTATAATCCGGATTGGGCGCTGGCCTACCGCAACGACCAGACCTTGTATTTTGTCGCTGAGACCAAGAAGACCGGCAAAGGCGATCATGTGCAGCTCGATCTGCTACGACCCATTGAAGAGCTGCGCATCGAATGCGGCAAGCGGCATTTCAAGAACTTCGAGGAAGTTCGGTTCAAAGTGGTTACTTCGCTGACTGAGTTGGTGGCATGATGTTCCATACAACTTACCTGGGCTAAATTGATCTATGCTTCAAGATTATTCAGAGTGTCCAATGGGCACTTGCGATTCTGAAAACTCATGTGCGATGGAGGCACTATGAATAAGCGAGAGTTATTGCTTGTTGCTTTTGGAGCTGGGGCAAAACATGAGCACACGCCCGTTCAGGTACAAAAGCTTCTATTCCTCATAGACAGAAATGTTGGTGCACGTATTGATGGGCCTGTTTTTAACTTTGCGCCTTATGATTACGGTCCGTTCGACGCATCGGTCTATGAAGTCCTTAGAGAGCTGGAAGGTGATGGGCTTGTTTCCTCGTCCGAATCAACGCGTGGCTGGAAACGACATGCACTTACTGACAAGGGCGTTGCCGAGGGCGAGCGACTGGCTCAAGGGATCGACCCCGTTGTCATCGATTATATCAAGCGCGCTTCAGAGTTTGTCAGAAGCCTATCATTTTCCGATCTTGTCTCAGCCGTATATAAAGCTTACCCAGAGATGAAAGCAAACAGCGTATTCCGAGACTAGCAATGACGATACTGGTCGGGATCAAATGCAAAGACGGGGTACTCATTGGATCAGATAGTTCTGCCACCTTCGCAGCAGGTCAAATTAGAACTATTGAGCAGACTACAAAGAAAATTGAGATTGTTGACGGGAAAATTATTGTCGCCGGAACTGGCCAAATTGGCCTGGGTCAACGGTTTTGCCATCAGGTCGAGCAGGCTGGAAAGGCGGAGCTTTTAAGGCTCTAGGGGCCATTCCGATGGCAACCAAAATTTGTGGGTTAGCGAGAGCGGATTTTGCGAGTACCCAAGCTCCGATGGAACAGTATGGCGCTTTGGTCGCTTTCCCAGCAGATCACAAACTTCATTTGTGTGAATTTGCGACCTCTGATTTTCAGCCTGAATTAAAAACAGAAAATATCTGGTACGCATCTATGGGGAGCGGCCAGCTAATTGCAGACCCGTTCTTGGGACTTATGAGAAAGGTTTTTTGGAGTGATGGCATGCCGACTCTTCAAGACGGGATTTTTATTGCCACATGGACGTTGCAACATGCAATTGACGTGAATGCTGGCGGTGTAAACGGGCCAATACAGTTGGCCGTGCTCAAAAATGAAAAGACTGGCCCAGTGGCGCGGATACTAACTCAAGATGAAATGAATGAGCATCAACAAAACGTCAGCGGAGTAATGACGCATCTTAGGCAGTATATGGAAAAGGTAGCAGGCCGTTCCGCAGAGGCGATACCAGACGTGCCGAAGCTTTAGCGTCGCAAGCTATTAACCCGCCCGTCACGCCGCTTGCTTGCTACGCGGCAAGCGTCGCGCCGGGCTACAGCGGTGGCGGTCTGACACACCGGGCAATGCTCCGGCGGCTCCGGCCAAACAGCGGCCCTCGCCACCTGCGCAATGCCCTCAGCGGCTTCGCTCGATGCTGCTCCCTCCGCTTCCGCCCGCACTCCGCCACGGCGCCCTTCGCCCCAAACAACGGGGCCAAGGGCTTGCGGCTCCGCTGCGGGCTGCGCTTTCCCGCCCGCGTGTGGTCCCCGCCTTCGTTCGCCTTTCGGTGCTGCCTGCCCAGCCATCTTCGGTGGTCGGCAATTCAACATAATGCTAGTAATTATGCGCAGCGCAAAAGCGCGCTGTCCGGCTCGCGCCCGCATAATTTGCATTAACTGACATCCGGCTGCACTGTGATTTGCGGCGTTGCCACGCTTCGCATGATTTCCCCCTGGCGGCGACTAGCCACCTCGCCATAGCTCAGGAAGGTCGTCAGCACCCCCTCATGCCCAAGGTTCTGGCTCCACGCCTTAAACTGTTCTGGGCTCTTGCAGACCCCTTCCCCCAACTGTACGAGCGTGTTTCTAAAGCTATGAGGGTTGAAATAGGGCAACCCGGCACTTGTAAAGGCATTGCGAAAGATGGTGCGAATGGGTGTAGCGTTGCTCCAGTGATCCCGTGTGAGCCCGGCGGCCTCAAATTGGCGGTTCACCCCCAGCGCAATACGCGTTGCCGGGAACAGCGGGTCGTCATTCCCCCAGAGCTGCTGCTCCCGCAGGTACGTCACCCACTCCGCCACGATCCGGCGAATCTCATCCCCGACCGGAAAGAAGTAGGTGTTGAAAGTTTTGCTGTATTTCGTGCGCACCTCGCGAGCATCTTGATGGACAAGATTCTCGACTAGATCGACATGCTTCAGCTTCATCGAGGCGATGGCACTGTCGCGTGCGCCGGTGAGGAGCGTGAATGCGATGAGGGCGCGATTCCGGCGCTCAATCTCGCTATTGGCCGGCATCTGGGCGATGGCGTGTTTCACCTGTTCCAAGGTCGGCGCCTTCTGCTCGCGTCGGGCCGTGGCAATGCGCGTGTCCTTATCTGACAGATTGAAATAGTCGGCTTCGGAATACCGGAGACGGGATTTGTAGCCCGGCTGCCCCGCCAGCCATTGAAAGAACCGCCTGAGGTGCGCAAGGGTCGCATGCAAGGTCGCCTTGCTTAGCTTCTCCCCGGACCGCTGCCCAGTTTGATCGGCGAGGTGTTTCTTAAACGCGACCGCCTGCTCGAAGTGGAACGCCTTAAAATCACGGTGCCTTGTATCCACCTCGAAGCGATCCAGCGCCTTCGCCACCGCGTCCACTGTCGGCTCGCTTTGACGCTTCGCTTCCTTCAGATAGGTGAAGTACCGGCGCTTGATTCGTTCGTTATTGGCGTTGTGTGTTGGCATGGTTTTATGCCCCCTATCGCAAGTCACTGTTCACGGTGGGTTGATCGCCCTCCCCTAATCTCTCTGCCTCCGATACGCATAAAAACTGCAACCGTAACGTCGTCAAGCGAGCGTAAATCAATGCCGTCAATCTCGCCTATCAGAGCAAGCAATTCCTTGTGGCTGAACCTGGAATCTAACATCGCCTTCGAGGCGGACTGGCCTCTACGGCGCTCGGTTACTTTCTTGGTCTTTGTCATTTTATAGGCCTTCCGCATAACTTTGCCCCGCCCCGCGCAAGGTTTATACAATCATGCACTGAGGCACGCAGCGTGATGTGCGCCGAAATATCATTGCCTTCTGGCGCCTCGTGCGAAGCGTCTGCTGGAAAACTAAGCCGTAGCCGCGTCAGGAACGCCGCGCAGGCTTAGCGACCGGATTCAAGCGGCCAATGTAGGTATTGAATAGGTCTTCCAAATCCTTATATTCAGTAGCCTCTGAAGGTTTGTCTGTCTTTTCTGAAGGTTTGTCTGTCTTTTCTGTGCTGTTCATGTCCGCGTTCTCGATCCGCACTTTCTTAGTCATAATTTGCCCTCATGTTGTGCCGCGTTTTCACTTGTCGCGGCTAACAAGTCATTCCAGCCGATCCTCGCTACGCTCGATCGGCTGAATTCCGGCGTTGGGTTTCAATCTTCGGACTGGCTGTGCCAGCCGCACACCTCAACCGTTAGGCTTCACCTGAATTTTTCTCCACGGCATTTACCCGCTGTACTTCCGCATAGATAACCACAACAGTCTTTACCACCGCATCTCCCCATTTATGCCGTAATGCCAATTTCAGTATCTCCATGGTGCTCCAGTCCTTTCCGCCTGGTGCTACCCAGATATGAGGCTCGGACTCGAAACGATGGACAAATTGAAACGGCCCGCATATCAGTCGTTTTTGTTCGATAACGTTTTGCGTGCCCATGATTAAGCCAATGGGATGATGCCATCTTCCAGCGCATCGGCAATTTCAACGATCATTTCAGCATCCTCCGCAGTAGAATATCCAGTCTCGATTCTGCGAGCGACAAATCTCAACGTCTCTACTGTCTGCGTCAATCTTTTATCTTCCGTCATTTCGGTTCCTCCTTTTCATAGATTATATTGTGCCTCCAGTTAAGTTTTGCTGCTAACAAGCAGTTCCAGCCGGCGCCGTTACTTCCTGATCCGGCAGGATTATTCCTTCCTCCGCCGCAATCTGTTGGGCTGTTTCGATGAGCCCATTGAAGTCCAGTACCGTCATGACATCAGGGGAAGTCGAAGTACGCCTGGGAATATATATTGTCTTGTCCCGGAATTTCCGTTCTTCCCATCCAGTGTATGTCCCCAATAAGACTGTGTGCATTTCATCAGGCCGGTATCCGAAATGTTCAGATAACATTGGGATACACATGGACCAATAATAAGCGTTGGCTTGCGTGCTTCTTCGTTTTTGATACGGCGTAACCGTCACCGTGATTGATTCCTCCGCATCGCGGTATTTCATCAAGTCAACCATGAACGGTGACCAATCGCCGGTAGCGCGAAGATGCCAATGTTTCATTTTATTCCTTTATCTAGTTTCCAATAATGAAGAAGACACTTGAACTTTTCCCATCCATTCTGCAATTCGATTTCGGTCCATTGATGCACATGTACCAATCCAGGCCTAGTGGTGGATACGAAAATATTGAAACACTCTGCATCGGACATTTGGAGACCTTCACGGTAGGCGGCTAATTGCATGGCATTTTCGGGCCAGGCCAGTTTTTTATCGTCTACCGTATCGAATTCCTTGGTCTTGAAGTCAATAACGATGTCAGGGCGGTGCAAATCTACTTTCCCGCCGTAGCCTAAATTGCCGGCAAATGATCGTTCGGCACTCCATCTATCCATTCCCCAACGTTCCTTAATCTCCGACATAACAGCATGAACATAGGGTGCGTGTTCGATTGAATATGAGCCTGGATATGAACCGGTAAACGCCTTCTCAAGCGAGCCATGAATGGCCGTACCTTCCTGCGCCCGCTTTCTGCTTTGTTCCTGTCCATCCTGGATGATTCGATAGATCAGATTTTCATCCGATTCGCCTTCGATTCTTGGAATCGTCAGGGCCGAGAGGATAGCCTGGTTCAACTTCCATCGTTCCAATCCCGGCGCGGCGACTATTTTGGAAATAGTAGTTACGCTAGGGAGCAGTCCTAGTTTTCTGGCATCCCGTAGAGTTGTCGGGCGAGGCGTGCCATCCTTGGATTCTATCGAATAGCATGGTGAGCCATCAGGCCTGTACCAATGACCTGCTTCGGTTGCGAATTGATTGTTTACGGTTTGCGACATGCGTTCACCATTCTGGTAATTGCCTCGCACAACATGCCCCATTCTTCCGGGGCGATGGCAATTTTTCCTAAGTCAGTTTGTCCATGCTGTTCGACAGTAACATATTCACCGGCCGACTCATCGACGATTGATACTGTGGTAGCCATTTCTGAATATAAATGGTCCGCATGCGGCAACACTATCAGCGATGTTGCTCTTATTTCGTAAGAAGATGCTGTTGTTTCAGCTTTACTCATAATGATTTGCCTAAATCATGATTTCATCAGTTACCTGTCAGTTACCTGTTCGTTTCCTTCGCCATCGCGCGCTCGCGGAGGCAACGATCTGCAATTAGGATCGGTTCCGGAAGATTGAATTTATTCGTAATCTTCATTGTTAGAACTCCGTTTTGAAGTGAAGCAAGCATGAAAACCGCTTCTGCTTATGCTTCTCTTGGTGGTTCCGAGCTTTGCGACATCTACATATTTGTACTGAACCCAACCGCTACGGGTTTCGGTAACCTCAACCTCCCAACCTTCCTCAAATGGATCACCGAGAAGATCGTAGTAGAATCGCTCCCCTATTTTCGGGGTGCGATAGAAGATTGACCGCAGCAGTGGCAGCAGTATGTTCATCGTTCTACCCTCCTGTTCGAGGCGGACGCGGTGATACGGCGCACCGTTTCCTGATTAACGTGGCCCGCGCCGGTTAAAACGGCGTTAGATCTCATTCCTGCCGCACGCTGGTAATGTCTGTCGCCATGGCTTTTAAAAATTTCCCATGCGCCGTAACCGCTTGCGGATTCTAACTTCATAATCCGGCTCACCTCCGCTATACCGTACAAGCGCCAAACTGTACCCCATGTTCCTGCGGTGTATCGCCATGTACCGCGCACCGGCTTCCAGATTGGCTTCGATATCGAAGGCGTGCTCCCAAGGCAAATCGAGTTCTTTTGCCGTTGCCGGCATGATCTGAGCAAGCCCCCTTGCGCCAACACGGCTGACCGCACGGGGATTGAAATGCGACTCTTCCTCTACCTGCGCGGCCCACCAACGAATATCAAGACCATTAGTCTCTGCCGAGGCGACGATTGCCGATGCAATCCTCATGGAAGGCGCTTTGGGGTTCATGCGATTGATGTACGTAGCAAGTCTGGCGATTGTTCGTTCACGTCGCAGGGTCACGGCCTCGCGGGCGTAAGTCTCGGCGATATCGGCAGAGTGTTCAGCGGTGCGGACCGCAACTTGGGCGAGCCCCTGAGCGATAAAATACTCAGTCCGCAAGAAAGATATTTCCCGGTCACGGGCAGAAATTAGACCATGATAGCCCGTGCCGACTACGGCTGTCCCGAATACAGCCCCAAGAATTACACCTGCAACGATGTCGTTTTTCATCTGGCCTCTCATTTCATTTCCATCCACAGTTTTCTGCAAAACTCCTGACGGTCTCCCAGACGGAACCGAATCGCGCCGCCGCCCGGCGAACCCACGTACCCCACGCAGTCTCGCACTTCTCGTGCGCGATCAGATCCGCGTGATCCACCTCGCGCGCCCCGAATTCGCGCGCAAACGCATCCTGCGCCTCAGCGCAGGCATCCTGAGTTTCGAGGCATATTTCGATATAACGCGCCAATCTGTCCCGCTCATCCGGAGATTGAGAAAGTGCCAGGTCGCACATGAAGCGATTCACGTCTGTTCTCATCTCACGATCCTCCGTCAAAACGGGATGTCATCATCGAAAGGCAGAGGCTCGACTTCATTGAAGCCGGTTTTTTCAGGCGCTTTACGTTCTTTGGCCGACAGAACTCTTGCTTTCATTTTTTCGGAAAGTTTGTTGACTTCGTTTTGATCCATGCTCTCTTGGTCGATCAGGATCGTAACCTTCGGCTCCGGAGGGGTTGGCATCCCTTGGGGGAGAGGCATGATGGATTGGATATTTGTGTACTTGCCATTGTGCGCGATGGAAAGGTAGGCCGCCCTTCCGAGGCATTTGGATAAGTCGAAATTATCTGCCTCTTTTTGGCTCTCGAATCTTTTTCCTCTCCAAGATTCGATGAACTTGCAGAGAAGGGAATTTTGGAACATCGAGAAATTGTATGTTGCAAATACAAGCATCAGTTCGCCGGCAAAATCTCCGGATTTCATGGCTTGATTAGTCTCGAACCCGAAAAGGATTTTTCTCTCGTCTTTCTGTTTTTCCTCATTCCAGTGAGTCCCAGAGTCGATGATGCGACAGCAAACGGCGGGGTAAGCCCCTTCCGGATGGCGCTCGAATTCAGTAGATTTTCCTGCTGGACCTTTCATATTTTTCTCGTTTGTAAGAGATAGCGAAATTCTTTCAACAGTCCCATGGCACTAGCCACATTTTCTGCTGCTTTTATTGGCTGGTTGCTGTCATGGCCCTTGTAATAGTCATAGCCTTTGTAATAGAAGGTAGTTTTGTACAAGTACAGCAAATCATCCAGCGCCAGTTGTTGCAGCTCATCCTGGTCTGTTCGTTGGGCCAGCTCACCATCGTCTTCGTCAGTCATTTTGAAGCACATTTATTCAGAAGTTGCACATTTATTCAGAAGTTTGTGAGCTTGGCGTTATAAGCCAAGGACGCGGTGTGCCAGAGCCAGTTTTGGGTTAAAGAGTGCAACCCAATTCCACACGTCAAACAGCGACCAAACCGAAATCAGAGCAATAATTCCGGCCGTAATTCCTCCGGCCCCGAGGCCGGGCGCCCAACCAATTTCCCAGTCCGTCATCATAGAATCTTCCCTATCGCAGTCACGGTCACTGCACTGGTGGCCGCGTCAATTACATCCGGCGTGTACTCTGTTCAAGCGTTCCCATTGTTGTTCCCTCATGTTGGCTTATAACAAGCGGCGCAGTTTCATTGCTCATCTTTGCCTCCGCAATTGTGGCGGCGTTACGTTTCAGGACAATGACAATAATACGATGCGCCTCGGCATTTGCAAATCTAAATTAGAAATGCTATAAAGTCAATATGAAAGCGAAAATATTTTTAGCCCAATGGCCCTCGATAAAAGAGGCCGCAAAAGACATGCAACTCCCGTACCACGTAGTTTATTTTTGGTATCGACGTGACAATATCCCAGCATGGAGATTGGATTCAGCTAAAAAAGCAGCCAAAAAACGCAAATATGATTTGCGTGGAATTTGAATTCCAACGCAGAGGAGGTTAGGTGTCTGCAACGACGATCAGGGAAGAGTCTATTTGACGCTGTCATTTGACCAGATCAAAGAAATTGCCTCGAAGATTGAGGATCCTAACGCTGCGGTTAAGCCGCGCCGCCACGGTGATTAAAAGAGTGCCACGCTGAACGGCGCCGGCTTGAACTGCTTGTTGTACGGTGAACCATGAAAAATTGCACATGCGGAAAACAAGTGAGATTTGGAGCGGAACGGGTAACTTTTAACAGAAAGCGCGGCGTTACACATTACATTGTGCATCTGGACGGCACGGGCGTTTGTGTTGACGGCCAATGGACTTCGATAATGTTTAAGCCGTACCCAAAGGCCGAAGAAGACAAGGAATGGAATAAAATGATTAAACGATGGGAAGTTGCCGTATAACGGCAAAGGATGGAGCATGAACATAGATACGGGCGACACAATACATCACGGGCCAACAGACGAGGACTGGATTGTCGCTTTTGTTGATGGTGACACACTTTCTCCTCTTGGATGGCCTGAAACGGTTGCTAAATTGGCAGACTGCACGCTGCTGAAAAAAGCCACGCCAGAAGATCGGGTGATGTGGCAAAAGGACTTGCTCAGACTTTCGACCAGCGACGTTCGCGGCAGATGGGCAAGAGAACATTTAGTCTTCGCGCCTGTCACAAAATCCGCCGCTCCCGGCGTCTGATTTCGTGACAGCTCTCGATTCGCGGTTCAACCACGGCATTTACAGCAGCCGTGTCCCCGCCCGTAGATTCGGTATTAAATCTTTTAAGCCTTCGGCCAATATATTCTGAGCCGCGTTCCGATCTCGATCATGTTGCATGTCGCACTTCGGACAGGTCCATTCGCGCACGCTGAGATTCAATTCGTCCAGCACATGACCGCAACCGGAGCATGTCTTGCTGCTCGGATACCACAGTTAGACGGCACCGTGAATTTCACCACACCAGAAACAAAAAAGCCCCACCAGGGTCATTTATCCCCAATGAGGCTTGATTGCCCCCACCAGGTTGACAGCCGGTGCCGTCTTGTGGTGAAGTGTCGGTGCTTACGCGACAGGCGTAGTTTCTCTCATTCCAGGCCTCCCTGTCAAGTAAGCCGCTTCTTCGGCGCGACTTCCGTGCGTAACGGCAGAGTCCGGGACTATTCTAGGCGTAACGGTGCAACTCCGTGGGTAATACGTCCTAGCGGCAGGCGCGTATCCTGTGATGCCGGGGGTGGCGAAAGCCACAAGAACGGGATGCCCTTCGGGGCTGGCGAACCTAAATTGCTCTCATGCTCCCATCCTAGTCCAGTGGGGGTAGGGGGGCGCTTTGTGGCGAAACCATGAACGATGGAGTTTATAAGCCATGATGCCTAACGCAAAGCTATCCGGCGCGAGAATGAAGAAGAAGAAAATCAGATCGCTTAAAGCGTTAAAGAATCAAGCCTGGCGATTGATGTCCGAGTTCTCCCGTCAGAAATTCGCCGATAGCTTCGGGCAGGTTTCGTGCGTGAGCTGCGGAATCCGGAATCACTGGAAGACAATGGACGGAGGACATTTTTACCATGCTTCCAGGCAACGACCGGTTACCTACGATCACAGAAACATCCATGCTCAATGCCGGCGTTGCAATTACTACGCGAGCGATGCAAGAATAAAATATACTTTGTTTGTCGAATCGAAATACGGAACTGGAACCGCCGAGGAACTCCGAATGCTCAAGCATCAAGGCAAGGAAATGAAACGCCTGGAGCTCGAAGAAACAATTCTCAGGCTGCAAAACGATCTGGAGAAATTGTCATGACCGCTACGCCATTCGAGAGATTCTGGAGCTGTTACCCGAAGCGGATCGGGAAAGGCGCCGCTTTGAAATCGTGGGAAAAGCTGGAACAGACGGAAGAATTTTTCCTGAAAATCATACTTGCAGTCGATGCGCAAAAAAGATTTCGCGGCAAAGTAGAGCAAGCGAACAGGCTTGTTCCGGAGCGGATGAGGAAATTTCTTCCTGAATGGCCGCATCCCTCAACGTGGTTGAATCAGCAACGCTGGGAGGACGAAATCCCCTCAACCAGTGAGACCGTTGACAAAATCCAAAATGAGAAAGCTGAAAAGTGCGACTGCGGCAAAACGGCAACGATTCCGATTGACTCCAGATGGTTTTGTTCCTGGTGTTACTCGAAAACATACTGCACCGCAGGTCCGACCGGGCTCGATATTCTCCGAGCAGCATTTAAGCGGCATAATCTTCACAAAAGAGCCGGAGAATCCGGAGCCGAATATCTTGCAAGATGTACGCAAATTGTCACCGGAGGCTCGAACAGCTTTGTGGCAAAAGCTAAAGGGTCACTCGCCAAAACTGGTCAGTTTCCTTTCCGATCTGAGGATGATCTTCCCAGAGGCTAAAATTATCAGGCTCGATATTTTTTTGAAATCATGCCTCGGAAGCGGTCACGGACGACCGCGACTGTAGTGAGAAAGGATTTCCGGAATAGCCATCCCCGAAATAGGCAATTTCGGGAAAGTGCCGGCTGCACAGACCCGTGCCGGCGACAGTCTGAGAGGCGGCGCTTACGCGCCAGGCGCTGTGCTCGCCATGAGATTATCCTAGATACCGGAATAATTAGTTAAGCGATGGATTCAGTCCGCCTGTTTCCGGCATAGCTTGGAGACGCCGATGAATGCCAAGTCGTCGCGCAGGGTTTGTAGCTCCTTTTTTAGCAAGTGAAGCTCGGCCTCTTTCTGACATACCCTTTGTTGTAGATCGCGAATTTGTGCGAGCAAGTCCTCCTTGGATGGAAGAAAAAACCGTTCAAGCCATTTGTTCATATAGGGCCTCCTGTAGGGCCTCCTGTTTCGTGCTGGTAGTGCTCCCCATTTTCGAGGATACAGTCATACTTATCGTCCTTGATGTGTTTCCAACTGAGTTTTATGTTGCCGAAGGCTTCAATGATTGCTTCGGCCCAGAGCCTGCCGCCCTCGGCCCGGAGCTTGTCGCCCTCGGCCCAGAGCCTGTCGCTCTCGGCCCGGAGCTTGTCGCCCTCGGCCCAGAGCCTGTCGCTCTCGGCCCAGAGCCTGTCGCTCTCGGCCCAGAGCCTGTCGCCCTCGGCCCGGAGCTTGTTGCCCTCGGCCCAGAGCTTGCCGCCCTCGGCCCAGAGCTTGCTACTCTCGGCCCGGAGCTTGTCGCCCTCGGCCCAGAGCTTGCGGCGAAAATTCCAAACAACAGCCAACGTCAATTTGTTCATATAGGGCCTCCTGTTTCGTGCTGGTAGTGCTCCCCATTTTCGAGGATACAGTCATACTTATCGTCCTTGATGTGTTTCCAACTGAGTTTTATGTTGCCGAAGGCTTCAATGATTGCTTCGGCCCAGAGCCTGTCGCCCTCGGCCCGGAGCTTGTTGCCCTCGGCCCAGAGCTTGTCGCCCTCGGCCCAGAGCTTGCTACTCTCGGCCCAGAGCTTGCCGCCCTCGGCCCGGAGCTTGCTACTCTCGGCCCAGAGCTTGTCGCCCTCGGCCCAGAGC
>ERZ1292623.920-Hain-H51-01um-R1-920-length-29499-cov-6_pt1 | contig 14822 bp, 16 predicted proteins | sample MGYA00564398_ERZ1292623 | MGnify/ENA primary metagenome ERZ1292623 (study PRJEB36523, sample SAMEA6512633) | groundwater metagenome | collected 2019-01-07 | study: AquaDiva: Metagenomics assemblies of 32 groundwater samples
CGATCACATCAATAGCCACTTCAACCTTGTCGTGATCGATCTCGCTACCAAAGGCGACACCACCGAAAGTGTAAGTGGCGCTATAACCGCCACCAACGCCGTAAACCCAACCTCGCTGTTCCCGCAATGCCTGGAGCAGTCGACCTCCGGTTCCAGTCATCAAGTCAGCCAAGATGTCGGCGGTAAAGTAGCGATCGTCGTTCCAGCCGAATGTCGGCCAACCAATAGTGAACATGTCCTGTGTCAAACTCGGGTGAGTGTCGCGACTATCGGTCTTGCTTTTATTGAGGTTCGGCGTAAGAAGGGGCATCTCAACCCCATCCAGTAGCTCGCCAAAACGCTCATCGACGAACTTTAGTGCCTCCTTGATTGAGATGGGACCGACCACCACCATTACCATATTCTGTTTGGTGTAGAGCTGCTGGTATAAGTCACGGAGATACTCAACCTCCATAGTCAGGATGTCATTCATCTCACCGACGACCACCCGGCCGTACGGGTCTTCGCCGTAGAGATCGCGGTCGATGATTCTGCCCAGAGCAAATTTTGGGTCATTTTCTTTCACCCCACGCTCATTGGCGATTACGAGCCGCTCTTTTATCTGCGTTTGCTCGTCGAAGACTGGTCGACAGACTACCTCCTGAAGAAAGGCTAGGGCTCTCTCGAGATGATTAGGGATGAAATGGATCCAATAACGAACTCGCTCGCGATTGGTCTGGCCATTCCAATTAGCGCCAATCTGCTCGTGAAGTTGGTGGATCGCTCGCTCCGAGGGGTAGTTTTGGCTACCCTTGAAGAGCATATGCTCTAAGAAGTGGGCGGCTCCAGAGGCCGAACCATCATAACCACTGCCGGCTCGGAAAAAGGCACCGATGGCCATGGTTTTAGCGTTCGGATCGCTCTCGACAACGACGGGGACTCCCAAAGGAGTCTGGGTGTAGACAGTTTCCAAATTGTTTCTCCTAATTTTCAAGCCGTTTTAGGGCTAGCGAACTATCGGAAGTCTACATGGGAATTGTTAATATGTCAATATGTTCAGTCCTGTTTCGTGAAGCAATATTGTGTAACGGAAAAAGCCACCGCTTACGCAGTGGCCTTTCCCTTATCCTCCCAAATGCTATCTACCTCAATAAGAATTATGCGCGACCAATTATATGAGGCCGCGGGCGAAAGCTATTTCGAAGTTTTGAAAATTTAACATATTATATGTGGGATGTCAAGAGTAAAACGATGGTTTTTGGGTTCTACTACCGAAGACATATTATCTGTGTCGATGTTAGAGCCGCTTGGGCCGGCCTCGTGGCAGAAACTCTACACAAATTTTAAAAGTTTGAAGGTAGTGTTAGAAGCTAGTACAGACGTTCTTATGAAAGCCGGTCTCAATGCTCATCAAGCTGAGGCGTTAAAAAATCGTCCAAAATCGGTTGATGCGGCCAAACATTTACTTAGTAGTAAAAAAATCGAAATTGTTACAATCGACTCTCCTGACTACCCAGTTCTTTTGAAAGAAATTAATGACCCACCACTTTGGCTTTTCTGTCGCGGTAACAAAAAAATTCTGCAGAAGACTTGTCTGACGATCGTCGGCACGCGGAAACCGTCTAGTTACGCCTTGCTGGCGGCCGAGAAACTGCTACCGGAAGAATTAGTCGCTCAACTCTGTTTGGTTTCAGGATTGGCGTACGGTGTTGATAAGAAAGTTCATCAGCTATCTCTCAAGTTCGGTTCACCAACAATCGCCGTTTTGGCTGGTGGCCTCGACTCAATCTACCCAGCCGATCATAGTCGACTAGCAGATCAGGTAGTTTCTAGCGGAGGGTTGTTAATTACCGAGTATCCTCCTTTGTCTCGTCCTCGTCCGGCTAAATTCCCAATTAGAAACCGGATTATAGCGGGACTATCTAAGGTAACAGTTGTTTTAGAGGCGGCTATCCGCTCCGGCTCGTTAACCACCGCCAAAGCCGCACTCGATTACAATCGCGAGGTTATGGCGGTGCCAAGCGAAATTACTCGACGCAACACCGACGGCACCAATTTTCTTATCAAACAGGGTGCGACTTTACTCGATGATCCATACCAGCTCTTTGACATTTATGGCCTCAAATCCAAGAAAATAGCTGATACTCTTGACGCGCCGGCGCACCAGCTTCTACACTTACTAGCCAAGGAGTCGTTAGCGGTCGACCAAATCGCGGCATTGACCAAAACATCAATTCCAGAGATTCTAGGAATACTGACCGAATTAGAACTCCTGGGACAAGTTTTCCAAAGTCGTCCTGGTTTCTACCAAGCCAAAAAGAATGTCTAAAAAATTAGTTATAGTTGAGTCTCCCGCCAAAGCTAAAACAATTGGCCAGTATTTAGGAACAGATTTTACTGTCCGGGCTTCGTACGGTCACGTTCGTGATCTGCCGGTCAAAAAACTCGGCATCGACCCAGCTAATCATTTCGCCGTCGACTATGTGCCTATAGCCAAAGCCAAAACAGTTTTGACGGAGCTGAAGGATTTGCTCAAAACTTCTTCCGAACTCTATCTCGCCACCGACTTTGATCGAGAAGGCGAAGCCATTGCTTGGCATCTGACAGAACTTTTAAAACCAAAGATGCCAATTCATCGCATTACTTTCCACGAGATTACTAAACCAGCGATTGAAAACGCTCTTAAGCATCCCCGGACAATTGATATTAAGTTAGTCGACGCCCAGCAAGCCCGACGAATTTTAGATCGTTTAGTTGGCTACAAGCTTTCGCCGTTCTTGTGGAAAAAAGTCTATCGTGGTTTATCTGCTGGTCGGGTACAGTCTGTCGCGGTGCGTCTTATTGTCGAAAGAGAAAGAGAGATTAAGGACTTTAAAGCCGAAGAATCTTGGACACTTGATGCCATCCTTAAGAGTAAGGGTGGAGATTTTGAGGCGTATCTGGCGAAAGTCGGGACAACTGCCAAACTTGAGCTCTCAAACCAAAAAGAGATAGATGTCTTGAAGAAAAAATTAGAAAAATCCAAACTTGAAGTTGAAAAAATTGAGACCGCGGATTCTCAGATGAAACCGCAAGCACCGTTAATTACTTCCACCCTCCAGCAAGCGGCGGCGCGAGTACTACACTTTAGTGCTAAAAAAACGATGAAAATTGCCCAGGATCTGTACGAGGGTGTCGATGTTGAGGGTAAGGGTTCTATTGCTCTTATTACTTACATGCGAACTGATTCTTACCAAATGTCTGATATCGCTAAGAAACAAGCCGAGAGTCTAATTGCGAAAAACTACGGTGCGAAATATCTACCCGATCGACCTAATTTGTTTTCAAAGAAAGTTCGTGGGGCACAGGAAGCTCATGAAGCTATCCGACCAACAGACTTTTCTATTAGACCCGATGAGATTAAAGGACAGCTAACTAAAGACCACTTCAATTTATATAACCTGATATGGTCTCAAGCCATGGGGTCGTTGATGGCACCAGCTCAAGTTAAAACAACAACAGCTTCTGTTAAGTCTGATGCGGGGATACTAATTGGGCGCGGAAGAGAACTGACCTTCGATGGTTTTATGCGTCTTGTGCCGGACGTAGAAGAGAATTTTGTACAATTGCCGAAATTAGCCGAAAAAGAAGTAGTCACACTTAAGAAATTAGATTCTGTACAACACTTTACTGAACCACCGGGTCGCTACTCAGAAGCCTCGCTCGTGCGTGAATTAGAAAAACGGGGGATTGGCCGACCGTCAACTTATGCACCGATTATGTCGACCATTGTTGATCGTGGCTACGTAACAAAACTTGCTAGTCGTTTTACGCCTACGGAAGTCGCGGGAATTGTCATAGATCTACTTGTTGAACATTTTCCAAATATTGTTGATTACAACTTTACCGCCAAGATGGAAGATGAGTTAGACGATATAGCCGAAGGTAAGAGGGAGCTCGAACCCGTCTTAGAAGAGTTTTATACACCGTTCGCTAAGCTTCTAGCGGAAAAAGAAAAATCCGTAGATAAGAAAGCGATAGTTGAAGAAGCAACAGATAAAAAATGTCCTGATTGTGGTAAGCCTATTGTTTTGAAATTGGGTCGTTACGGTAAGTTCTACTCATGTAGCGGTTTTCCAGAGTGTAAACATACGGAACCTTACTTAGATGATAAATTCACTCCTGACGAAGAAAAAGAGATCAAGGAAGAAGTAAAAGAAGTATGTGAAAAGTGCGGTGGTAAGATGGCTATAAAACAAGGTCGTTTCGGGACATTTCTTGCCTGTACTAATTATCCGAAATGTAAGTTTACAAAAGCAATTGTAATTGGGTCTAGTGTTCCGTGCCCAAATTGCGGTAAAGAGCTAATTCGCCGTAATACTCGTCGCGGAAAAGTTTTCTGGGGCTGTTCTGGATATCCAGATTGTAAGACTGCCTATTGGGATGAGCCGTTAGCGGAAAAGTGTCCTAAATGCAGTAACTTAATGGTTAACAAGAAATCTGGTCCTGCCTGCTCGCAATGTGACTACAAAAAAGAAGAAACCCCAGCCGAATCCAAAACCGAGGCCTCGGACAAATAGCCAATCCGTGGTATTAATAGTTGGATGAAGAATATCCTGCCTCGTTCTGTTGAAGCAATGTCTGCCCTGTTGTCTACCCTACCTGGTGTTGGTCCAAAGACCGCTAATCGTTTAACTTTCTTTTTACTAGGTCGCCAAGAGGGTGAGTTAGAAGAGTTTGGAGAAGCGTTTATAAATCTTAAGAAAAATCTAGTTACTTGTTCAAAATGTTTTTTAATCTCTGAGACTGATCCATGTATAATCTGTCAAGATAAGTCTCGTGAGCAAGATAAGCTAGTTGTGGTAGAAGAGCCATTAGATGTTCTAGCTATGGAAAAAGCTCATTGGACGGGGTTGTACCACGTTCTAGGTGGACAAATCTCCCCGATAAACAACGTAAGCCCTGATGATTTAAAAATAAAAGAATTAATGACGAGATTAGAGTCCGGAAGTATCAGAGAAGTTATCTTAGCTACAGACACTGTTTTAGAAGGCGAGGCAACGGCATTGTATATAGACGAACAAGTTAGCAAAGCTCAGAAAGAGGGCGGGTTGAAAGGTATCAAAATAACACGTATTGCTAGGGGTCTACCGGTTGGGGGAGATCTGGAGTATGCCGATGAGTTAACATTAGCTAGGGCCCTAGAAGGTCGCCGGACATATTCCAACCGAGATTAAAGGTATTGCTTCAATTAAAAAAAGAAATTAGAGTAATTAAAATGCAACAAGATTTAAACACTTCTGACGAGCACTACATCTGCGACGAGTGTGGCTACACTAGCCCGGTTGCTAACGAGCGTTGTCCTGACTGCGGCTCTGCTATGAGCGCTCTTCATGATGAAAAACCAAAAGCTAAAGTTCTTGATGGTGAAAGTGAAGAAGACTTAGCTGAAGAATCAATGGACTCTGACGCGCCAAAATCACTTCAAGCCTTAGCGGAAGAAGAACAAGAAGAATCTGATAAAGAGTACCAAAACGATACGTACGGTGGTGAGTAAATCGCTCTAAATAGTAACTTTTGCGAACGTCGTCTCGCCACTCCAGCGGTGGCTCGCGACTCGGGCTCGAACGGCCAATTCTCTCTCGCTTATGCTCGTTTGAAATCAAGCTTGGCTCGTTCTGCGCACGTCGCCAAAGTTATTATTTAGAGCCGATAAGGTAAAAAATAGCCCAGCTCCAAAGTTTGGAGCTGGGCCGAGCCGGAACACTAGGGATGCGTTATGAAATGGGCATTGCCTTAATCTCTCGCCACCACTTGCTCATCTTGCGAGCCAAACTTTCTACGAAGGAAACTGGATTTAAGACTCGTTCCTTAACCTCAAGCTCAATTACGACCTCCCCACTAATTTCGCTGTCGCACACCATGATCTCATCGTCGTAATGTGCTGCAAGCTCTCTTAGCAACAAATATTCCTTGGCGGAGAAACTTTGGAGGAATTTGTGCGTTGCTACTAGCTGTTCTTGTCGGCCGACTGTGTAGCTGACTTGCCCACACGGTTTGACAAAGAATGCTGGCTCATCCTTTCCAGAAGTTGTCTTGTTCGGCCAATCGACAATCAACTCAATCTCGGTGATTTCATTCCTGTCATCATCAATTTCCTGCCGGAAACTAACCAACTCCAATTTCCCGAGGTTTCTGATTCTAGGCATTTTCTTTTTCTCCCGCTCCGAATACTCGGAGGGTACGTATGTTTCGTGACCACGCCTGGTCGTATTTGTCCGATTTGTCAAAGGACGAAGCAACTTTATCACCTCGAACCCGAAAAGTCAACGGTTTTTGGTTGGCACCTAATTTTCCCGCTTCCAAAAAACCCTAAAAACAGGTAAAAAGAGAATAATGTTCCAGATTTACAACACTTTATCTGGTAAGAGAGAAAACTTTAAATCTATTAATCCTAAGAAGGTTGGGATGTATGTTTGTGGACCAACAGTTTACGACTACGGTCACGTTGGTCACGCTCGAACATATCTAACTTTTGATTTATTAAACCGTTTCTTAGGCTTTCTTGGCTATAAGGTAAGCTACATTCAAAACATTACTGATGTTGGTCACCTGGTAGGGGATGCTGAAACAGGTACAGATAAGATAAAGAAGAAGGCTCAGGAGACTGGCGAGAGTATTGGCGATATTGTGCGACATTATACCGAGGCACACCTGGAAGATCTAAAATCTCTTAATATCCTCGAACCGAGTAAATTACCTAAGGCTTCTGAGCATATCAAAGATATTATTACCTTTGTAGGGGATTTGATCTCTAAGGGGTTTGCCTATGTTACTGAAGAGGGTAATGTTTACTTCAGTGTTAATAAGAAACCAGATTACGGTAAATTAAGTCATCGAGGATTGGCGGAAATTCTTACTGGTACTCGGGTTGAACCAGCTAAAGACAAGAGGTTACCGGCAGACTTTGCTCTGTGGAAAACCAGCCCCCACCTGCGGGGTGGGGGAGGAGTTACCGAAATGGTTTGGGATTCTCCTTGGGGCAAGGGTTTTCCAGGATGGCATATTGAATGCTCAGTTATGAGCCAAAAATACCTCGGAGATACTTTCGATATCCATGGTTCGGCTGTTGAACACGTGTTTCCTCATCATGAAAACGAAATTGCCCAATCTGAGGCCAAAACCGGCCAACCATTGGCAAATTACTGGGTTCACCCCGGAATGTTGACTTTGAATGGTCGAAAGATGAGTAAGTCGCTCGGTAATACCGTTCGGATTCCTGACGCTCTTAAAGATTATTCCTCTAACGAAATACGTTTGGCATTCTTTCAAACTCCTTACCGACAACCATTTGACTACACAAGAGAATCTATGACACAGGGTGTTGCGCTTCGATCCAAGCTCTTTAACGCATATATGGGGGCCAAAGCAGAGGGAGGTGAAGAAAGATTTAAGGAGATTACAGATGCGCTCTCAGATGATTTAGATACCCACAGAGCCTTGGATATATGGTCAGAACTAGCTAATAGTCTAAGTAGAGAGCAGTTTGAAACATTATTTAATATATTTGGTTTGAAGTTTGTTGCCGTTGAAGAGAACTCTCAAGCAAAGAAATTAGCCAACGAACGAGAAGAGGCTAGGACCAATAAAGACTTTCTAACAGCTGATAATCGTCGAGGTGAGATTGAACAGCTGGGTTACGAAGTAGAGGACTCGGATTCTATTACGCGCTACATTCCTCGTTAGCATATATCTACTGCCTGAAAACTATTGACTTCTTTGCCTAGTTTCGGTATATTCCGACCGTACGTTAAGCGGTCAATTTTGTCGGCGCCGTCTCGGCTGGGATTTGGGAGAGCCATCACTATGAGTTGCCCTCGGGCTTCTCGATGGTTTCCCTCCTTCCCTTTTCCTGGCTGAGACGGCGTTGATGAACTTTCGCAAAACGCGAATTTTTACATCACGTAATTCTAGACAACGAAAAAAGATACAGGAGGTGACGCTTTGAAGCGTCTCATAGCAACACTCGCAGTTTGCGCGGCGCTAGTCAGCGCCGCCCTAGGACAAGTTGTGGCATCGCCACAAATCGGCGTCACGCGCCGAAGCGACGTCTTGAACAAGACGATTGCTAACATGGCTTACCACACGGTGACCATCGGCAACGCTACGTTCACCCGAGCAGTGGACGAGTCGCCGACCTCGTTGGTACTCGTCAAGGGTCAGGTCAATCGTCTCGAGGCGTTGCTTAGCAACGCTGTCGTGACCAATTGTCGCTACGCCTTACTGCCCTCAGGCACGGACGGTCTTAAGTCCAAGAACGAGAAGACGTCGGACTCAAACAATAAGAGTCGGAAGGTCTTCGAACTTGGCTGGGAAGAGCTTGATGTGCTCAAACTTCAGAAAAACCAGGCGATGTTCACCGGGGAGCTCAAGCTCGACGGTGCTAGACTCGGACCAAACGTACTGTTTTGCCGAGCCGAAACGAAGCACGCCAACCACACCGATGTCGCGCTACCGCTGATCGCAACGATTTCGTCGACCGATTGGCGTCGGAATTTCCTCAACGACCCCGTTCCGGTGCTCGTTGTGGCGTCGCCACGTGGGGCAGCAGACTACAAAAGACTGGTTGTGATGCTCAAGCAGCACGGCTACTTCTGTAGTGATCTCGACGTGGACGATGATCTAACAGCGATGGTCAAAGACCAAACGGTCCCGGCGACGCAAGTTGTTGAGGATCGTGGCCAGAAGGCCGAAGATCGCAACCGCGATCATGAAGTCGACACATCCAAGCTGGATGCGCCGGCCCTTAAGATCTCCATCGGTGCCAAAACCGTTGACGGAGAAATGGTCTGTGACTTCCGAAAAGAACCGCTCAAAATTGACGCCGGCGGAAGTTTCCAGCTACGCGTCTATCGTGTTGAGCGTGATGGGAGTGAGAAGCTGGTTAAGGACAAGTCCTATCCGGACTCGCCTTTGCTACTCGACCTTTCTGGTACTGACGGTCGGGAATATCGCTTCGAGGTGATCGCTCGCGGTCAGCTCGTTGGGACATTCACGCTCAAGGAGACGAAGTAAAGATGAAACGAACAAGTATCGCACGGCTTATGGCCGTCCTCGTCGTTCTGCTCGTCGCCTTGGCGACGAGCAACGCCCAGTTGACAGGCAGGAGGATCGCTCCCAAGAACACCTTTCGAGGTAACCCAGCCGCAATCGTGGCTGCTGGCAGGAATGATCCCGCCTTTGGAAAGTACTTAAGCCAAGCCGATATCCTCGGTTCGGGCTGGGACAAGTCAGGCGCACTGGAGGTCAGAGACGACCCAAACTGCAGAACCCATATCCCAGTTGGTGCGGTTGTATATGGCAACGCTATGCGAGGAACGGATGGCCGGATCGTGCCCTGTACAACAATCGAGGGAAGAAACGACCACAAGCCCGATGACGGCTGGTACGTTTACAACAAGGTCAGTGGCAAGGGCCACTGGTTCAAGTCTTGTTGTCAGCCCTTCTTGGCGGAAGCGCCAAAAGGGCCGGTCCCACCGCCGGTGCTGGAAACCGACTATGACATGTTCGTCACGTTGTCCGCATCGGCGTCAGCCGAAGCAGAGGCGACGGCGACCGCAACATCCACCGCAACTGGTGGAAATGCGCTGATTAACTTCAGCTATCCTCAGCCGCTCTACGTTCCACAGCCACGCGTCCTAACGACGCAAACCTCGGAACGTTACCAAGTTGGTGGGATTACTTGGCTCCCGCAAACGCGGTTGTCCCAGACCCAGACCATGACCCAGCAGCAGCTACAGGAGCAGCAGCAACAACAGCTGCAGCAACAACAACAGCAGCAGCAACAGGAGCAAATGCAGCAGCAACTGCAAGAAATCCTGAACAAGCTAGGCATCGGTTAGCTGCACCGACGCCAGTTTCGAGACGGGGGCGTCACTGCCCTCGTCTCACCCCTTTTACTTTCATCAGAATTTTGTTACTAGTAGAAACAATTGGCGGTTTCTAGTGGTAATAACGCCACTGGTCGATAAAGTTAACATCTAGAAAGGAATAGAAATACTATGAATAAATATATCATTGGTATTCTTGCGTCTGTTTTGGTGACCGTAGCCGGTGTAAGTGCCGCGCAAGCCTCTTGGACATGGAGCGGAAGCTCTAGTCAGTCCCAGGGTCAGTCACAATCACAGAGTCAAAGTCAGAGCCAGGGCCAATCTCAATCACAGAATGGTAACGGTTCTAACTCGCAAAGTCAGTCGCACAGTCAATCGCAAAGTCAGGCTCAGTCTCAGAGTCAGTCGCAGTCTCAAAGCCAGTCCCAATCACAAAGCCAGAGTCAATCTGGTCAGGGTGGCTCAACTGTAACTGCTTCACAGACCTGCCCGGCCACGTCAGCTTCAAGTGCTGCTAGCGCTGCTGCCTCGAGCTCAAGCTCAAGTGCCGCCTCTGCTGCCGCCGCCAAAGCTGATGCGAAATGCGCAAAAGTGACAGTTGTTGCTAGTGGAAGTAAAGCCACTACAAAACCAGTAAAGTCACTGCCAGCAACCGGTGCCGAAACGGCCCTGTTGCCAGGTGCGATGAGCATTTTTGCTCTAGCAGCCCGGCGTTATGCGCTGGCTCGCAAAGAAGCAAGTCTCTTGGCCTAACAGTCTCGAGATAAAGAACGAGACCCGAAAGGGTCTTTTTCATTTTGTTCCAAGATTTTTAGTTGCTTAACGGATATAATGTACTGATGGAAGATACCCATCGTAAAGCTGAATTAGCCGAAACTCTACGCGTCTCAGAGAAGAAGGATCGGGTTAAACAAATCGAGTCAGAGATGGCTACGCCTTCGTTTTGGCAAGAACATCAACGAGTAGCTAAACTAACACAAGAATTAAAACACCTTCAGGATTTCGTAGCAAAATTCGAATCTGCTAATTCTGATACGGAATTAGAGAAATTAGAGAGTGAGACTTTCTTTTCTGGAGAGCATGACGACTCATCTGCTTTTGTAGCTGTCCATTCAGGTTCGGGCGGTGTCGAAGCCCAAGATTGGGCCGAGATGCTACTGCGGATGTATACCCGCTACGGAGAAAGAGCAGATTATAAAGTTTGTTTACTAGACCAGCAGGATGGGGAAGAAGCTGGTATTAAAAGCGCAACATTGTTAATCGAAGGGTTCAGGGCATATGGCAAACTTAAAGCAGAAAATGGAGTTCATCGTTTAGTCCGGATCAGCCCTTTTGATGCTGATAAATCCCGTCACACTTCCTTTGCTTTGGTTGAGGTAGTGCCGGAAGTCGAGGGTTGTAAGGAGATTGAAGTAAAGCCTGATGAAATTAGAATTGATGTGTACCGAGCTGGTGGTCACGGTGGACAAGGCGTAAACACTACAGATTCAGCAGTTCGCGTAACTCACATACCAACCAACATTGTTGTTACCTGTCAAAACGAACGTAGCCAATTGCAAAACAAAGCCCAAGCGCTTAAAATTCTTCAGGGTAAGCTTCAACTACTAGACGACGAGAAAAGACGCATCAGTAGCCAGAACCTTAAGGGAGAGCCGGTGCTAGCTAGTTGGGGCAACCAGATCCGCTCCTACGTTTTACAGCCGTACCAAATGGTGAAAGACTTACGAAGCGGTTATGAGACCTCTGGTGTGGAAAATGTCTTAGACGGGCGTTTAGAAAATATAATCGAAGCAAATATTAAATACTTCGCTAACTTAAAGAAAGGATAAAAAATGGGATTACCAAATTTCGGACAGATGAAAGATATGTACGGTTTAGCAAAGAAAGCTAAACAGATGCAAAAGGAACTCAAGGACCTAGAGGTTGAGGGGCGCTCAGCAAACGGTGAAGTAACTGTTGTTGTTAGCGGTGAGATGAAGATCGTTTCCATAGATATTGCTGAGAGTATGTTAGAGCCCAGTAATAAACGAGAACTCGAGGATATTATCAAAGAAACTGTTGCAAAAGCTCTTGCTACTGCACAGAGCGAATCTGCTTCTAGAATGCAGCCACTACTTAAAGATATGAATTTCCCAGGAATGTAGATGATAGAGAACAGCTTCTTAAGTTGCGAGCTTTCTAAGGAAACTGAAAGTTTCCGATGATCGCTGTCTGTGGTATCGGCAACCCAGGAACCCAATACGAGGGAACCCGACATAATGTTGGGTTTATGGTTGTGGATAAACTAGCTGAGGAGCTAGACATACAATGGGAGCCGAAGTCTGCTCTTAAGGCTGATATTGCTAAGGATAACGAGTATATACTTTTTAAACCACAAACATTCGTTAATCTTTCCGGTGAAGCCGCTGGCGAAATAACGAACTTCTATAAGGTTGAACCTGAGAATTTGTGGGTTATTGCCGATGATGCCGATCTGCCGCTTGGGAAAATAAACATTAAGTTTGCTGGTAGCGATGCGGGTCACAACGGTATTAAATCCATTGATGGTTTACTCGGAACTAACTACTGGAGAGTTCGGATTGGTATAGGTAAAGATGAGAAAGGAAGTTTAGCAGATCATGTTTTGTCTAGATTTACCCCAGAACAGCAAGTGAATCTAACTTCTGTAATTGACCAAACGGTTAATTTACTGGTACAATCTCTCAAAGACAAACAAATAATATCTCAAACACTTAATGGCACGACCAAAAACAATTAACGAACCAGTCGAGGAAGAGAAGCTAGCAGAAGCCGAGGCAGAAATTATGCCCCACCACGCTGCCGAAGCCAGTGCTGATGAAGCGGCTGGTAACATTGACGAACAAGCCGAAGTTGAGACCTCAACAGAAGAAGGTGCAGATTTAGACCAAGCTCTACCTGCTGAAGTTTCTGCTATTAAAGTCGGTAATGAATCTGCCACGGATTTAAATAATAAAGAGTCTGAGCACGAAAAATCTAAGCTTGAGCGTAAGAAAGAGGCAAAAGCTGAAAGACTGGCTGCTAAAAGTGAAAAGATTGCTGCTTCCAAGGAAGAGCACGAAGCTAAGAGCCGCCACTCAAAGAAATTCCTGGTCGCAAAAGCTAAGGTTGAGCCAGGTAAACTTTACCAGATGGCAGAAGCCTTAACATTAATTAAAGAATTGTCTGTTTCTAAGTTTGATGGTTCAATTGAAATCCATCTCCGCTTAAACAAGAAAAAAGCCAAAGGCTCAACAGAATCTAGCCGTGGCGTTGTCCATATGCCGCACGGTACTGGTAAGGATAAAAAAGTTGTTGTTTTGGATGAGAAGATGATTGATGAAATCGCAAAAACCAAGAAGCTAGATTTTGATATCTGTATTGCTTCACCAGAGCTAATGCCGAAAGTAGCCAAAATTGCAAAGATTTTGGGTCCAAAAGGTAAGATGCCAGATCCTAAATCCGGTACCGTTACCAACGATCCAAAAAAAGTAATGGAAGAGATTAGGGGTGGTAAAACAGAATACCGAGTTGATGCTAGTGGTATTGTCCACCAGATTATCGGTAAAGTTTCCTGGGAAGATACAAAATTGGCTGAAAACGCCAAAGTAGTGATGGCGATATATCCGAAATCCCGTCTTAACAGTGCCTTCGTTACTGCTTCAATCGCTCCCTCGATTCCTTTAGACCTATCTAAGTTTTAAAATGTTGAACCGGCTGGTTGCCCCGCTGGTTTTCATTATTGCTCTAGCTGCCCTAGCCTTTGTTATGCAAACGTTAGGGGACTCATCTTCTAACAAACCGTTAACTAGTTCCGAGCTCTTAAAACAATACGAGATCGTAGAGATTGCTCCGCCAGTTGCTAGCTTAACAGATAAAGATGGCAAGAAGCTTGATCTACTACCATTGCTAACCAAGCCAACCCTAATCACATTCTGGAGCGTTAACTGTGGCGAGTGTGAGACCCTCTTGCCGTTACTAAACGACTTCTCTAACAACCATAGCCAAATATCTCAACTCTTAATTTCCGAAAGAGACGAACCTAAGGACGCCCAAGAGAAACTACAGTCTTTGAATGTAGGTCTTACGACAAATTACGACCTCGATGGCTCAACAGTTCAGAGTTGGGAAGCAAATACGATGCCCGCATCGTTTTTTGTTACAAACGGAAAAGTAAAATACCTTTTCCCAGGAAGAATTAGCCAAGAACACTTAGACGCCTTGCTCACCGTCAATTAAAATACTTACGCCTGGAGCTGGTGCTCCAGGCGTGTTGAAATGGGTCAGCTCTATTGGGACAGAAGGATGGTTGTATCCTCGCTGTAAACATACCTGTACGGTTCTCCGGAGCCGCCTGGCACGAACTTCCACCCGAGTTCCATGTCAAACGTTTTCAAGACCTTCTCAAAGTCGGCCGACTTGTAGAGGAAGAAGCAGATGTCAGTTCCCCGTGGAAGCGCTCTCTCTGTCACCACCGCTTCTCTGATAGGGATGAACTGCTCACGCCCTTTGAGATGAAACCGGATCTCTTTAAGATCCAGTACTCGTGCAAAGGATGCTTTTGTATCGTCGACGGCCTTGATTAGGGCCGATTTTAAAGGATCTGCCATTTCGATTCACCGTTCCTTATGCGAATTTCGCTTGGGGAAATATTACTATATTCACAGAGTAGAGTCAATCGTTGTTGACGGTTCGGTAGATTTTTGCGATAATATTTGAGCTACGAAGACAGTAGGTGCTCTCCGCCAGCTGGCGGAATAAAGCTTAATTTCCTACCGAGGGCAGAACCAATGTTCTCCTTGCTTCGTATTACATTAGGAGAATTTTTTATTTCGAACCCCAAGGGGTGAGAAACACGAGGAAACGAAGTATGCCAATACTAAGAGCCCAAAAAGAAGAGTTGGTTTCGAAACTGATTTCAGAGTTGCAAGACTCCCGTGTCAGCATAATCTTTGCCTACACAGCACTGAATATGAA
>ERZ1292623.2956-Hain-H51-01um-R1-2956-length-14819-cov-5_pt1 | contig 14819 bp, 25 predicted proteins | sample MGYA00564398_ERZ1292623 | MGnify/ENA primary metagenome ERZ1292623 (study PRJEB36523, sample SAMEA6512633) | groundwater metagenome | collected 2019-01-07 | study: AquaDiva: Metagenomics assemblies of 32 groundwater samples
ATGCTCTTTGTTGATAATTATCGCGCCAAAAAAGGCACCCCCTGCACCGTCGTCAAATTACTCAAGCCGGTAGGTATCCTGCCCCCACTCTACGAGGTGCGCTTTCTCGATGGAACATTGCAATATGTGCATAAGGAGGACTTGGAGGAAGTCACGGAATGATATTCTCTATTGCTTGGCATGAGGAGTGCCTAAAAAACGCGAATAATACTTACGAGTGGGCGAAGAACCGCGCCACCGAAGCCATGAATAATGTGGAGAGGATGAAACAAGAACTACGCATGTATGCACAGCAGATTGAGCGGGCGAAGAAAGAAGGAAGAACGAGTTTTGATCGGGATCGCTTCGGCGTGGCGAGAAAAAAGAAATGAATGAAAGTCAATAGTCTCCGACTATCATCGGAGATTTACACGCTGGGAATCAGTGCATAGATCGCAAGAGAGAAGGAACTTGTCTGATGCATATTCGCTGTTGGCTGTTCGGCTGTCACTTTACTGATGAAAACGCATTGTACTATGACGAGGCAGGAGATATCGAGTGTTCCCGGTGTGGGACTCAGTATCGGAATCATCAAGAGGGAATCTGGCTCCGCACTATCAACATTTTCGTATGGCTGCGCTACTGCTGGCGCATGCGGATCTGGCAATATCATAAACCGTTTCTCTGCTGCTCAGAATGTGGCCGGCGCTGGCGTCGGTGCAATCCGGCAGTGGAACATTTGCCATTTTGAAGGGGAGAACCGATGGATATCAAAAACAGGAGCAGGATAACGATGCCTCGTATCCGCATACGATCCTGCCTCTATTGTCAACAGCTCTTTCACACCCGACGCGCCAGAGCAGTCCTGGCCTGTTCGCCCTATTGTCGCCAAAATTTGCGTCGCTTGCGAGAGTTAGACTGGCGGATTCGACATACTCCGATCCTCCGTTTTCAGGGGGAGAAAAAATATCCGCCGGGGTTTGTGAAAAAGGAGGACTGATGCAGGATAACGGAACGGAAGACAGCTTCAAGGACATGTTAGATGTCCTGTTCCTGACCCCGGAGCAGCGACGGAAGGAAGAAACTGATCCCTTCGTAAGAGTATCGGCATTGAACTGAATACTCGGTATTTCCTAGATGGAGTAGCCTATCTGAAAGCAGCAGAAGCGGAGATATTAACTCCCACACTCTTTGATTTTATTAAGCAGGAACGAGAAAGGAGTCCCAACTCATGAATCCGCGCTGTTCTCGCTGTGGTAGAATCTCCTCAGCATTACAATCGGAATTGTTTGGGTCAGTCATGCTCTGTATAGATTGCATCACGGCGCAACGGGTGGATATGATTTTGCATACACTTCCGGAGCCGGCGGACTGGGAGTATCAACGGCTCTCTGACTGGGAACAAAACTTTCTTATTTCCGTCCGCCAGCAAATGCGACAAAAGGGCGCAGTATCGGAGAAACAATATGAGATCCTTGAACAACTCTGGAAGAAGCTAAACTGAAGGAAACGGGGGCATAATCACAATGAGACACACCCAGAAAGACTTCGATACTGCCGTTGAAAAAGTGGTCACACTCTGGTTAGAAAATATCCAGAAGACGACTGCCCCCACCTTGATCCAACGTGTGGCATTCAAAACTGGCTTCTTAGTAGGAGCCCAGTGGGCAAAGAATTGGCTAGAACAGGAAGATGACTGACAAAGAACTTATTCAATTGGTCAACGATATAGCGCGTGCTACCGGAATGGGAGGACTAGAAGTCGGCACGCTCTATGGAGACTTTGCCCTCGATGTCGCAAAGATCGTGCGGAAAAGGAAAATGAAGGAATATAACATCCCCACTCGGGAAATTATGGAAGCAGCAGCTCATTCTTTAAGATTTTCTTCATCGGGCGATCATGTAAAAGAAGGTATAAACCTTCTCTCAGCAATTTTAGCTCTTTACGATTCCGCCTTTTACGCCGGAGCAAAATGGGCCATGAAGAAAATGAACGATCCAGAACAAGCGGGGATTGACTAGCCACTAGCGCTTCGATAGAAAATACACATGGAAACAAGGAAAAAAGAAACTATCCTCTTTGTCCGGGCGCAACCTGATCTTATTCAGAAACTCACCGTCAAACTCCAGCAGCAACGACAGAAAGAACCAGGACGGCGCATATCACGCTCCGATCTCATTCGGAATTTGCTCTATGAAACACTAGACGGATCATCTTCATAAAAGAAGAAAAATGAACCTTTCTCTTATCATGACATTCAAGTGAGCAAAGATGATGAAAAATAGAATAATCCCCCCATCCCCCTCTATACGTATAAATTATGAAAGATGGCCTGACTCTAATCCTGATTTTCACCGACCCATACCACAAGATAGAAGACTTTTCGTATTACAACGGGACGGATATAAATGCGTATATTGCGAAAGACCAGCCAAAGATATTGACCATGTTCTTCCTATAACTAAGGGAGGAATGCATCATATTCTCAATATGGTAGCCTGTTGCAAATCCTGTAATTCTTCCAAGGGTGACCGAACACCAGATGAATGGCAATCTCATAGATTTACAATAGTAGGGTACTGTCAAGAGGGCGATAACCCAGTTTCTCTTTCTAATTAGCCATTCTTCAGCGGAGGAACTGATGAGTGATAATGGGTTATGGTTTAAGCTTTGGTGTGCCTCCCTTGACGATGTTGATCTTGATAACCTTGATATCGCCGATTTTGGTCGATGGGCAAAACTTGGAGCCTACATCAAACAACATGGACAAGCCGGTGAAGTGAGAATTACTGCCCCCGCTCGTACTCTCTGTACAATGTTTCAAGTAATAGATTTTGCTGCGTTTCAAGCCGCTGTTTCACGTTTACCTAATGTCAGAATGAGGAGGGAAAAATCAATTGTTTCAAATGAAACGATCACGATCGTTTCATTTTCCAACTGGTTGAAATATCAGGGAGATTACAGCACTAGTCGTGTGCGTAAATTTCGCGAGATGAAACGGTCTAGAGGAGAGGAGAGGAGAGGAGAGGAGATAAGAAAAGAAGAGAATACCTCTCTTGCCTCTTCTCACGTAGAAGAGGCGAAAGAATCTTCTCCTATTGAAGAACCTACTCCCGTGAAGAAGCGTATCTCTCACGACTACAGCGAGAACTTTGAAACGTGGTGGGAGATGTATCCCCACACGAATGGCGCAAAGAAAAATGCGTGGGACATGTGGGAAAAACAACGGAAGGCGGGGAAGCTCCTCACGCTTGCAGAAATGTGTTCCGGGATTTACTACGAAACGAGCCAGAACGAAAAGTGGAAGAACGGCTATATTCCCTACGCTGAACGGTGGTTGAAGAGCGAGCGATATGTGGAAGCGGCGGCCCTCGCGGCGGAGATGCTTGCCACCAATGCTGCCGCGCCTGAACATCGTAACGGTTCGCCTGCTTCATTGCTCTATCCCGAAAGTGATCCCAACGATCCGCTTCTACAAGACCCGGAGGAACCATGACAAACAAAGAACGTTATGCCCAGATTGCCGACTCTCTCTGGAAGGATTGTCTGATGATTAATTCAGACTGGCTTGTGGATCGCTATCCTGGACTCTGGCGACATATGGTGCTTCTGGACAACCAGCTTGCACGGTTAGAATCAAGAACCACAGAAGGGAACGACTATGAGGCAATGCTAGAAAAAATGGTGCAGACGGTGAGAAAAGTACGAGCGTTATATGAGAAAAAGGAGGATGAATAATGGCCGCAAAGATCGAAGTCCTGAAAACGAAAAACATTGAGAAAGGCTCCCTGAAGGGATTTGCTTCTGTTCGATTAGGAGGCGTCACGATTCACGATTTCCGCGTGATTCAACAGTCAGGACAGGAAGCATGGGTGAGTCCACCGCAAAAGGAATTTACTGGGCAGGATGGAAAGAAGAAATATTTACCAATTGTGGAATTGAACGATACGCTCAAAGCAGAAGTGCAGCGGATCGTTCTGGAAGCATTTAAGATCAACGCGCAACATGGTGATGGATGGGAGGAATTCTGATGACACCGACTGAAGCGGCATTGCAATATTTCAAAAAAGGCTGGTACTCAGTGCCCATTGCCCGCATATGTCCATCCTGTCATCACGCTCATGCTGATCGTAATTGTTCCTATCGGTTCAACACGCCAGAAGCCTGTCAGTGTAAAAACCAATATCAACGAGCAGAAGGACTTCCAACAAAAGGCCCAACAGGGGAAGGATGGCAACAGCGAAGGTTGTCAGAGACCGCGATCATTACCGCGTTTGCTCCATCTGATAATATCGGCTTATTGCTCGGAGAACCGTCAGGGTGGTTAGTAGACGTTGATCTTGATTCTCCAGAGGCTATTGCTCTTGCGCCTGAATTTCTTCCACGGACTGGCATGACTGGCGGACGAACAGGAAAGCCCTATTCACATTACTGGTATATTGCTCCCACACTTTTAACAAAAAAATATCAATATCGAACAGACACGGGATCGGCGATCTTATTGGAAATTCGCTCCACAGGTGGACAGACGGTGGTTCCTCCCTCAGCACATCCAAATGGCGGGCATTATTTTTGGCATACAGAAGACGCGCCATTGCAAATCGACGTCTCACGGTTATGTCAATCGACGAGTAAGTTAGCGATTGCGAGTTTACTAGCACGACACTGGCCGGGGCCAGGTGCACGGCATGATGCCGCCTTACCGATTGCGGGCGTGTTTGCTCATGCTGACTGGCCGGAGGAGGAAGCTGCACGATTAGTATTTCTTGCAGCAAAAGCAGCAGGCCACGCTACACCACAAGATCGGGAGGAAGTCGTAAAAACGACATATCGGAGAAAGAGAAACGGACAAGACACACAAGGGGGCATCAAACTCCGACAGTTTTTTCCCGAAGGGGTTGTGACAAAATTTATCGAATTAACCAGAGATGTATCAGGAAAGAAAATAATCACTCAGGAATCGTCACCAGAGGAGCAACAAACAGTCAAGTCATGGAAACCGAGTGTCCGCACATTCAGTGCTATCGAAAAGAAACCGATTCCATGGTTATGGTACCCCTATATTCCGTTTGGACGGGTAACGATGATGGAAGGAGATCCGGGTAATGGGAAATCGTATTTATCTCTTGCGCTTGCCACTTGTTTAAGTCTTGGAGGATGGGGCTTTGAATTGCTGGAAGGGGAAAGCTGTTATGAACCTTCCGATGTCTTGTGTATAGCCTGTGAAGATGATGCAGAATCCATCTCAAAAACACGATTAAATATATTGCAGGCAAACCAAGACAAGATTCATATTCTTGAGGGAAAAACAAAAGACGATGCGCTAACCACTACCCGCATTACGCTTGACGATCTTCCACTAATTAGTGAAGCTATTGGCGATTATCATGCGCGGTTTGTCATTATTGATCCGATTCAAGCCTATCTCGGGGAAGAAGTAGACATCAATAAATCGGCGCATATCAGAAAACTCATGGAGGAACTGAAGTTTCTCGCCATTAAGCATCAATGCGCTCTCGTCATCATTCGGCATCTTTCAAAAGGGCAAAAGGATCGTTCTGCGTATCGGGGGTTTGGGTCCATTGAATTTCTGGCGGCAGCACGATCTGTATTGTTTGTTTCAGAACAGCAGGAATTGCGACAAGAAATGGGAAGCAGACAAAAGCGGATCTTTGCGATGGTGCACGCCAAAACGAATATGGGCGTCTATGGTCCAGCGATTCAGTTTGAAATAGGACCGGAAGGATTTTTCTGGTTAGGACCAACTGAGGTCACAGTTGATGATTTATTCCTCCCATCACTTGAAAAACAGCAACGGCAACAGACAATTCAAGAAGCCCGTGGGTTTCTTGTTTCTACACTCACTGGGGGCAAGACAATGAATTGGGAAGATATTGTGAAACAGGCCAAAAAAAGCAGGGTGAAGGAAACGGAATTACTTACGGCCAAACATCTTCTGCGAATGACACAAGTAGAACAGGATGGAGAATTACTCTACATGTTGCCCCCACGGTTCAATAACTAGGATATTATGCGCCACACGACCATCGAAACCGTCAAATTTACCAGAATTCGCTATAGTTGCGATGTCTGTCAAGAGAAGTTGCTAGAAGGGGCAAAACCTACTCTCTGTTCTATTTGTCAACGGGAAGCGCACTGGAGTTGTATGAAAGAGATGGATTATGGGTCATTGGGGATAAAACGGATTTGTTTCCCCTGTAATCAATGCCGAAATGATTTTCTGCCGAGTTTACTAGCGACTCGGCAGCGCTATGATGAAGACATCAGCATGATGAAGGCAGATTGGAAACAGGTTTCTTTACGGGAAACAGAAAAAAGGGAGGAATCATGACAAAAGAAGAAGTGAAAGAACAATTCGGGTTTAATCCAGAAACAATCGGTATCCGATATCGCGGATGGTGGATCGTGGAGCAAATTGAAACTAAGCAAAAAACGCTTGACGTGCAGTATGGTGATCTCTGTATTAAATCACGGGATGGAGCAGGGAATCCCATTGATTTATCAGCAGAGCGGTATGGTCATTATCTGGGAAGTATAGAGGATGGTTTTGATACTACTTATAGATATTACTTTTATCGAAAAATCAATAATGAGGAATAATCATGACGCCAGAACACTACATCGAACGGCACCGCGTCTGGAGTCTAAACACCTTTGGAACTGGACGCAAGACGGAAGGGATTGTCAAACATATTGCAAAAGAATTGGACGAAATTCGCGCTGAACCTACAAATCTGGAGGAATGGGTGGATGTCATGATTCTGGCACTAGATGGGGCGTGGCGGGCTGGATATAGTGCGGAAGAAATCCTGAACGTCTTGATCTATAAACAGCAAATCAATTTCAATCGGCAATGGCCGGAAATATCGACTGAAGATGAACCGACTGAACATATTAAAGAATAGTCGTGGGGAGGTAGGCCTAAAGGTAGCCATCCTCCAAGAAGTGAGGGCCTGGGTGGAGCCGTCGTTGTCCTTCATAGTGGAGCTACTAAGGAAGCTATGATCGTGTTCGGCAGGACTAAAGCCACAGATGTAGCCCAACGCCTCTTTGGTGTAACAACATACCCACGATAAAGAAGAGTCGTCATGTTCTCTTCACTTCAAGAATTAAACGAAACAATTGACAATCTCCATGATGAAGTTGCCTTTCTTTCTTTGCATCATGCTCAGCCTGAAACTATCGTTAAATTACACCAGTTAATTCACGCTTTTCAACAACAAGCGGGAAATCTTATCCAGCAAGAGACAAATAGGAAATTGGCCCCATTGGCTGCCGGGTTAGATATTCTGGATCATGCTGACGAAATACGAGCAAAATATGGAATTAAATAAAACACCGCCTCTTGTTCGCGATGTTCTTTTTGCGGATGAAAAAGATAATATTCGTGAGGAAGTAGAAAGCGTTTTGGTAAATGCGGACTGGTGGCTTTATACGCCGAATACTTTTTTTGAAGGAAGAACACCGGACGATCTCATCGGCACCTCGGAAGAGTACAGGGTGCGTGATGTAATCCGTGCGATTAAACATGGCATGACCTCTTGAATACCATGTCAAGCGCTAGTGCTCACCCTGATTTGCTATTTCCCAAACGCGGTCAAGTGAAACTCACAGGGAAATCCTATACGCAATTGCGGCAGGAAGTGTTTCGGCTGGATGGATACCGATGTCTCTTTTGTCGCGGAATGACTGATCTTTGTCTTGAACATTTTGTCAACAGGTCAGACCGGAGACTTGATACGATTAGGAATTGTCTTACGTGTTGCATCCGGTGTAACCAAGCAATCAAAGATCGGCGGTTTGATTATGAATGGGACCCGGTTACACGAATCGTGCGAAAGATTCTCAGAACATGAAAACCTATGCCGCCCGTAAAGACGCCAATGATGCTCCACTGACGCTGACGGCACTCAGACTCGGTGCTTTTATTCTCCACATGGAACCGGGGCAAGGATTTGATTGGCTTCTCTTCCACCGGGGGCGAGTCTTGATCGTGGAAATCAAAGATGGTTCCAAATCCACTTCCCGCCAGCAATTAACTGAGACCGAGAAGAATTGCCAGAGCATTTGCAATGCACATGGGGTGAAGTATCATATTCTACGGAACGAAAATGATCTTCTTACGCTCCTAGCTTGACAACTTGTCATTTATCATCTATAAGTTACCATAGTGAATAAGACGAAAGAAACCCCTGCTCTCTCTGACTTAACTACGAAGTGGCATATTTACCATGAAGAGTCAGCGTATTATGCCCCACGAACAGAGAAAAAGATGTATGAAGAGTTGCGTGGGCAGGGAGATACCCGGATTTACGTGTGGGGAATGGAACAGGGGGAGTTATTGCTCTGTGTTTCCACCGACAATCCACGTCGGTTTAATACGCTTATCAGAACTGTTCCCACATTACAGCGGTATTCCGGTTCCGTACTTCGTTTTCCGGTTTCACTTCTAGATGCGGTTGCGGAAGTCATCAAAGCCAAGAAAAAGCGGCATTTGAGTGAAGAGGCGAAAAAAGTAGCAACTGAACGATTAGCCCGTATGCGGGAACAGAAGAAAACCTCCACAAATAACGTCTCCCAGCCGCCTAAAACCGACGATCTCTCGACGGACGGCTCATAGTACATCTTTCTGATTTTCTAGGGCTGAAACACGACAGCTTATCTTTCCATTAAAGTAAAAAGGAGGGTTCATGAAACTTAATCAAATCATTGCAGTTGAGAAAGGCACCAAGAGCCGCGTCTACAGCGAAATCACCGAGATGCACAAAGCCGCGCAGAAGCCAGATCTATTCAATGGCTTTGTGAAGACCTATCGTAAGAAAGAAGAGGAAGGAGAAGACTATCCGCCCGAGCGAAAGCGGGTGCAGTTCACGGCCCCCTATTTTCTCTCACAGCTTCAGCATTTACTCACCGAATTGTTTGATACCACGGCAGCAAAGGACTGGGGAAATTGTGAGGCGCTTGCCGATATCGTGGTTGATAATACCGTCCTTGTTTCACAAGTCCCGGCAACGTATTTGCTCTTTCTCGAAAAACAACTGACGGATATTCATACATTTATTGATAAATTGCCACTCTTGGATGAGGCTGATGATTGGCAATGGGATGCACATACTAGTCTTTTCAAAACCCAGCCTATCGCAACGCATCGCACGAAAAAGGTGCAGAAACCTATCGTCATGTATGACGCTACTAAGGAACACCCAGCACAAACCCAGATGATTACCGAAGATGTATTAGTGGGATACTGGGATACCGTGAAACATAGTGGAGCACTTCCGACTCCACGTCGTCAACAATTATTGGAACGGGTGGAAACGCTCATGAAAGCTACAAAAATGGCACGGGAGAAGGCGAATATGACTGATACGAAACGATATGATATCGGCCAACAGATTTTTAGTTGGCTCTTTGCCTAATTTTACAGCATGGGGTAAAATATGAAACTTTGGCTATTACGTCCTGTTGACGGTTTACAAAACAATGATAATCCGTGGGAGCCATGGTTCTACAAGGTATTTGGATTTGTGGTGCGTGCAGAAAATGAAGAAGATGCACGAAATTTCGCCCACGAAGAGGCTGGTGCCGAGAACAGAGGCGAATTCTTGGGAGAAAAGATTGCAAATACAACATCACCATGGCTAAATGCAAAATACTCGACATGTATTGAGCTACTGCCAGACGGGGATGCTGGTATTGTACTGCGAGAAGCTCGTGATGCCTAAAAGATGTGAGGAAGACTGAGACTCAGAATGAGATTGAACTCCCGAACGTGTAGGTTCGACTCCTACCTCCTCCATATGGGGAGGAGTGACGGAACGGCAGACGTGGGCGTAAGCCTGTTCGGTTCAAGATCAGCTTATTCCTCAGAGACTCAGTATTGTTGCGGTTCTGCAATCAAACGGTATGAAAAAGGACATCAGGCGTCGGTCCAATTCCGACCCCGCCAGCCATTTGTCAGCCATATTGGCGGGTAGCTTAGTGGAAGAGCGGATGTACTTAGAAATCAGTTCATACCTTAAACGTCGTGCAGAACAGAAATCGCAACTATAACGATGGGGGACGTAGGCTAACGTTCCCCATTTTCTCATTATAAATATGGGAATAGACCAAAAAGACATTTTGAGAAAATGGATCATGCTGGAATTAGCATATCAATTCCCGACATTATCTGGCGTGAAAGAATATGAGCATCTTGATAGTCGTTTGACGTGGGGGAATGCCATTATTAAATTTGACTACATTCCCGATGCAGTTGTTGTCTATGTTATTAGCAATCTGTATCATCGGGCCGTAGAATTTCAGAAGGAAGATGCGGAAAAACTTGATCGTATTGGACAATATATTCGTGAGGCGGGGATACAATAGCCTTTTTTCCTCATTGGTTAGTTAAAAATGTCTAATTCACTCTCACTATGGATCATGCGAAAACTCATACAACAATTCCCCAGTATGGAAGGACATGTAGACTATGCAAAACTGAACGATCCTATCCCATGGGGAGATGCTTTTATCAAATTAGAATATTGTCTCGCTGCGGTGATAGTGCATATTACGAGTGGAGCATATCATTGCGCCATTACGTTTGAAAAAGAAGATGATGAAAAAATCAGTGAACTCCCGCACTTCATACGGGAAGCATGGATGAGCGCGTATTTAGAACGAAGAGCAAATAATGGAAAATTACAGAAGGAGTTATCATGTTAAAAGAAGTACACGTTGTCAAAGGTGCGCCGCAATTGAAAAGCGTCGCACTTCATGATGGGTCGGTCATGGGTGTCACTATGACCGACGAGATTATTATTCTGGGATATTTACCCGTCAGTAAAGAACCGATACGCTATGCGGAGACGCAATCGGTAGCTGCAAAACCGCGCCGCGGCCGCCCGAAGACGAAAACAAAATCCGTAAATGGGGAAGATACACCGGGGATAGTTGCTTCTCTTTAAGCACAATGCGCACTAAAAAGGAGCCTACAGACACGAAGGTTTTCATTGATGGGGAGGAGTGTGTGACGATTGCCGAGGCTGCTCGACTCAAAGACGTGGGCGTGTCGGCGCTCATGTTCTTTTGGGGTAATCATCAGCAAGGCAAAGCGCATCCATTTATCTTCAAAGAAGCCGGAGGACTCATTTGGGTGACGAAGGCATCCTTACAAAAGTGGCACCCAAAGCCCTACCGACATTTGCGACCACAGAATGTGAGAAGGAAAGCAGCATAAAATGAAAACTGCATTGATTACTGGCATCACTGGTCAGGCAGCCTCTTATCTTTCTGAGTTACTCCTTGATAAAGGTTATACTGTGTGGGGACTGATTCGGCATTCTACCGCGCCGATTCTGGAACGGACCAGATATGTCTCAAACGCAGTCCACTTGATTGACGGTGATTTGCTAGATTCTAGTTCTCTTACGCGGGCGCTTCGTATCGCAAAACCGGATGAAATTTACAACCTTGCTGCGCAGTCGTTCGTCGGATCATCGTGGGATATTCCTGAGATTACGTGTCTCACAACTGGGATGGGAGTGTTACATCTTCTCGAGGCAGTACGGAAGGAATGTCCAGAAAGTAGGGTATGGCATTCGAGTAGTTCGGAAATGTTTGGGAATTGGATGAAGAATTATGGACGGTTCCATGAGAAAGATCAGTTCAAGCCGGAAAGCCCCTACGCAGTCGCAAAGGTCTTTGCTCACCATCTTTGTCATATCTACCGGGAGAGCCATAATCTATTCGTAGCATGCTCAATCTCGTTTAATTTCGAGAGTGAGAGACGGAGCGAACAGTTTGTCACCCGGAAGATTTCTCAAGCAGTGGCACGAATAAAACACGGAGATGAACGCCCATTAGTGCTCGGTAATCTTCAGGCTCGCCGCGACTGGATTCACGCGATGGATGCCATGCGGGCGGCTTGGCTTACATTACAAGCGGAGAAACCGACTGATTATGTGATTGCCAGTGGGGAATCCCATAGCGTGGCGGATTTTTGCAATGCTGCTTTTGCCCATGTGGGACTGAACTGGGAGGAGCATGTCCAAACCAGTCCGGATTTCATGCGGCCTAGTGACGTTTGGTATCTTTGCGGGGATGCGACGAAAGCCCAGATCTTTCTCAAATGGGAGCCGGCGGTAACATTTCGTGAAATAGTGGAAGAGATGGTAGATCATGATATGCACGTCTACAAGAACCAATGGGGGAAAAATGAAAATCATCAGGCCTTACCAAATTCATAGGGATACTACTCTTCCTCTTACGGGAAGAGCAAAAGAACTTCAAGAGAAATTGAAGAAAGTCTATGATTCATATCGAGAATGCTTAGTAATCACAGGGAATCTTTCCGAAGAAGATCTTTTTGAGATTTGGAAAAGGTATTCCTAATGGATTTGAGTAAGGGTATTCTCCAGCTCATTATTTTTGCCGTAGTCATCGCCTTTGCATTTGGCGACAAAGACCGTTTCAATTCACTCCTTGGCTGGACGGCGGTGATCTCTGCGTTCATGTGGGCATGCTAGGAGATAAAATATGACGAGTGAACAAATCGTGACTGCAATCCGACACGCTCAACGAATTGCTGGACCTATTTATCGAATCGTTATGGTCTATTGACATCAAGGATAGCAAAAGGGAGGGAAAGTGATGACAACTCGGAATGCTCAAAATCATGATTCAGGCCAATGCACCGACCGTAAAAAGTGGCTATGGGCAAGCCTGCAATTTTCTTCTTGAGATCTTTAAGAAGTTAGGCCATGAAGTCGCCGTCTTCGCTTACTATGGTATTGAGGGTGATGTAGCGATTTGGAAAGATATCCAGCTCTTCCCGCGTGGCCACGATCCCTATGGGAACGACATCGTAGATGCTCATATGACGCGCTTCGGCGGAGACCTTTTGATTACGCTCATTGATGTGCATGTGCTTGCACGATTTGGGCGACGGGCGTTTAACTGGCTACCAATTACGCCAGTGGATGGTGATCCCCTCAGTGAGGGCATCAGTAGGTCCTTGCCTGGCGCTCTCCATATTGTCTCCATGTCGAAATATGGACAACAAGTCTTACAACAAGGCGGTTTTCCATCTACGATGATTTATCTCCCGGTCAATACCTCCTTCTATGCGCCGACGGATCGACAAAAAGCACGGGCGGCGTTTCACTGGCCAGAGGATGCCTACATTATTGGTCATGTCGGTATGAATCGTGGCTATCGCAAGGGATTAGATCTCTTGATTTCAGCTTTTCAATACGTGGTGGCGGAGATTCCCGAAGCACGGCTCTATTTGCATACTGACATGAATCAGGGAGATGGACTGAATCTTGATAAGCTCAAACAGAAGTTAGGACTTGATCAGTATATCATAAGCTATCCCCGATATGAAGTCTTCATGGGCCAGTCGATATTCTGGATGAATGGGATGTACAATGCGCTCGACTTATACGTGCAGCCGTCCCTGAATGAAGGACAATGTATGCCATTGTGGGAAGCCGCATCAGTCGGACTCCCAATAGTGGCAACGGCTGCGACGGCCCTTACGGAAATTCTCGAAGACGCGGATGCCATTGGCATACCTCCAACAAATCCCATCTGGCTCCCACAAAACACGTTTGGCTATGAAGTCAGCATTCAAGATTTAGCGAATGCCATGCTCAATGCCTATAAAAAATGGGGTAAAAAATATGTCTCCTTTGCCAACCGACAGAAGGCGATTGATAATGTCTCTCTTAATATCGTTGGAGCCCAATGGCAAGAAGTACTCAATGAGATGGAGCGGCGCATTCGTTTTGCGCCAGCAGCCCGCCCATGGAAAGAACATCCCGTCGTTGTACAAGTGAGTACCGCGCGACATAACTGCGGGATTGCCGCCTATACGCAAGCGCTCATGGAATCATTGGGAAACGCAACGGAACAACATCTCGTTGATATTTTGACATTACAATCCCCTGAACAAATTCCCGATTGTGATCTCCTCCATGTTCATTATGAAGTGTCTATCTTTCCCGCCGAACAGCAGATACGAGAAATTTGTCACGTTGTGAAGCGACGGGCCACAAAGATCATTTGTACATTTCATACTCTTGACACGGGAACGATCAATACTCTACTTGTGGAGAAAATGATTGATTTGGCTGTTATTCACTGGCCCGCATCAGGGATGCAACTAGATCCGAAGACCATTGCGGTTCTCGGAGGTATGGGCATTCCTTTTTATCAGCCTGCTGCGGGAGCCTACCGGGAGGATCTACGGGAACGATATGGATTTCCTATCAATGCAAAGATCATTTCTACCTTTGGCTTTGCTGCGGTAGGGCGGGGACATTATGAAATACTGGCCGAACTTGCTCCATTTTTGCTCTCCCGACCAGACATTCATCTTCAACTACTCTTATCGGAGAATGCCTTTAATCCCGTGGGATTTCAGTATGTTCACCGACAGATAGAAGCCATCTCGGAACAATATGGTATTGAACAGCAGGTGCATGTTACAAAAGATTTTCTTTCCAGTTTAGAAATTCTGCATCGGCTTTGGATGTCGGATGTGGGATTTCTTTATATTGATGGAGAAACGCTGTCGTCAAGTGCCGCCATCCGGCATTTTATTGCCGCAGGTCTTCCACTCGTCACGCCCACGTCTACACATTTCGCAGATGTTCGGGGCGGTGTGGTCAAAATAGAACCCTCCGTCTTTTCTTTCACGCATGCCATTCTGACCTTACTGGATGATCGAGATACCTGTGCGCGACTCCACCGGGAGCATGAAGAGACCTATCAGAATTTTGTCTGGCCGAAGTTTGGAGAGAAGTATTTGGAGATTTACAAAAGAGTATTG
>ERZ1292623.1339-Hain-H51-01um-R1-1339-length-23948-cov-5_pt1 | contig 14817 bp, 13 predicted proteins | sample MGYA00564398_ERZ1292623 | MGnify/ENA primary metagenome ERZ1292623 (study PRJEB36523, sample SAMEA6512633) | groundwater metagenome | collected 2019-01-07 | study: AquaDiva: Metagenomics assemblies of 32 groundwater samples
TTAAATTGGGAGAAAGTTTTTAGTGAGAAAAAAGTACCAGAAACCACGCAGGAAATAAAAGTAGAAAAAGATGCAATCCTTATTGATATTCTGGTCATATATGGTTTGGTCAAATCCAAAACCAACGCACGCCGCCTTTTCAAAGAAGGGGCTATTAGAAACTTAAGCGATGATAGCAAAATTACTGACCCACAAACAAAAGTTACACAGCCTTTGGTTTTAAAAATCGGGAAAAAGACATTTGTAAAAGTAGGTCTCTAAAACTCGCTTCCGCCAAAATTTCTGTAAATCTCGCGAGGGCGCGGCGGCTTCCTTAGTTCAGGAATTTTTGATAAAGTGAGTTCGAGCGCAGTCGTAAATGTACTCACTCACCAAAAACCGGCCCCATTGGGGCGGTTTTTGGTTACCGTTTGCCTAAAAACCTACCCTTGACAGAGTTAGCTTTATGTATTGACATTTGGAGTGATTTTTGCTAGTATTACATCATAAGCCCGCTAAGGGCTTTTTGATTAAAAGATGGCTTAATAGGCCGTTTTTTATTACAAATATGACCAAAAAACAGCAAAAAATCAGGAAATTAATTACCGCCCGGCTGGTAGCTGCCTTGCTCTTTACCGCTTTAGCCCCAGTTGCTGACGCCGGGATTTTGGATTGGTTCTCCGGCTTAGGCAATGAGGTTTTTGTTTCAAACCAGATCAGTGGTGACGGCTTCACCTATCTGACGGCTAATAGCCAGTCGGTTTCAGTTGATAAAGCCAACCCAACTCAAGTTGACCCTGTTTTGATTGAAGGCATATTTCTAGTTGCTAATCACTCGCCTTCTATCAAAAAAGGGGTGAGTCAAAAAATAGTTGCCAAAGATAGCCCGCCGGCTGTAATCCAAGAATTAATCGTGCCGATTTCGGCCTATTCTTCCACCACCGATCAAACTGATGATTCACCGTTTATCACTGCTTGGAATATGCCGGTGCGTGATGGTATTGTAGCCGCCAACTTTTTGCCTTTCGGAACGAAAATTAAAATCCCAGAAATCTTCGGCGACAAAATTTTCGTGGTGGAAGACCGGATGAATAAACGCTATTGGCACAAGGTGGACATTTGGTTCCCGGACCGCGCCAGCGCCCTGCAGTTCGGCGTCAAAATCCTGAAAATTCAAATTCTGGAATCATAACTAGGTCGTAATCGTTTCCCAAAAACCTTGCCGAACGGCAAGGTTTTTGGTTTAATTTATCAGTTACTGTCCCCGTGGTGAAACGGATATCACACGGCGCTTCGGACGCCGTATTGTGGGTTCAAATCCTGCCGGGGACGCAGATAGGTTAAATCAATTTATTGACTTAACGCAGGATTTGAAAGCCGGAGCGATGCGACACGAGCAATCGGCGAGTGTCGCCGCGAGGCGGGGTCGCGACCGCGGCGGCGGAAGCCGACGAGAGTTGTGACCAAATCCTGCCGGGGACGCAAAGTTGTTTATAACTTTATTGAACCAATTAATACTTCTATAGTATAATTGCCTTAGTGGTTCGATATCCAAGAAAAAGGCTGGAATATGAGAAGGCTCGCTTACTTAGAGCCAAAGGTTTTAGTTATAACGAAATTTTAAAGGAGCTACGGGTATCAAAAAGCATCTTGAGTCTGTGGTGTCGAGATGTGGTTCTCTCAAAATCTGCATCGGCCCGCATAGAAAAACGACGAGCTTCTTTTTACGGTCAAAAGTTGGGTGCTTTGGCTAACAAAATTAAGCGAGAAAAAGAAATTTTTTTAATAAAAGTGGCGGCAGGCAAGGAAATAAAAAAGGTGTCATGGAAATCTTTCCGTTTGATTGGCGCTATGCTCTATTGGGCAGAAGGCTCAAAAAGTAATGGTACGGCTATCACGAACTCTGATCCACGTGTAATTAGGTTAATGGTTGGTTGGTTTGATAAGGTATTTGGAATTAAACCTAACCAACTGGGAGCACATCTACACATACACTATGGCAACGATGATTTTAAAATAAAACGGTATTGGTCTACATTAACTGGTATACCATTGTGTAATTTTGGTAAAAGTTTTATAAAACCCAGGGGCACCGGACACAGAACCAATATACTACCTAATGGGATAATAAAGGTACGTGTGCGAGGTTCTGGGGTTGAAAATCTAAGACACAGAATTTTTTCTTGGATTGAGAAAATAAATTCTCTATCAGAGAATATAACCAAACCGCCCATAGCTTAATTGGTAAAGCTCCCGGCTCTTAACCGGTGGAGTCCAGGTTCGAGTCCTGGTGGGCGGACAATACCAAAACCGGCCCTAGGGCCGGTTTTGGTATTGCAGTTTTTTGACTTCTCTTGGTAGATTGGCCAATAGATAATTAAGCTCGGATTGGGTGGTTTGTTTCCCCAGCGTAATCCGCACATTTCCCCAACCCTGGGGGTTTTTTATTGCCTTGAGAACATGGGAGGGACCAGTCTCGGTGGTGGTGCAGGCGGAACCAGTGGAGACGGCGATGCCTTTTTGGTCCAAAGCCAGCATTAGCATCTCGCCATCAATACCCTTAAAAGAAATATTTATATTATTCGGTAATCGCTTGACGGGATCACCGTTTAGACGCGCCTTGAGGACACTCCTCAAGATTTTGGTGATGGCGAAATCGCGGAGTTTGGTTAGGCGGGCGGATTCACGGATTTTGTTTTTATCGGCTATCTCCAAAGCCGTGGCAAAACCGGCAATCAAGGCCGGATTTTCGGTGCCGGCCCGCAGGCCGCGTTCCTGGCCGCCGCCGACAATTATCGGCAATGGCCGCAGGCCGCGCTTGACGAAAAGGCAACCGGTTCCCTTCGGGCCGTAGATTTTTGAACCGTTGAGGGTCAGCAAATCAACGCCCAGATTTTGTACGTTGATATCTAAAGCGCCGGCGGCTTGGCAAGCATCGGAATGGAAGATAGGTTTTAGCTTATAGCTTATAGCTTTGAGCTTTGAGGATTTGATTATTTTTGCTATTTGTTTAATCGGTTGGATCGTGCCAATCTCGTTATTGGCATACATTACGGAAACCAAAATCGTATCGGGCCGCAAAGCTTTTCTGATGGCTTCCGGGTCAATGATGCCGTCTGGTTTAACGTCCAAATAGGTTACTTTGAAGCCCTCGAATTTTTCCAGATACTGGCAAGCGCGCAAAACAGCGTGATGTTCAATTTTGGTGGTGATAATATGCCCGCCTAAGTTTTCGGACTTACCCGTGGCAACTGCGCCAGAGGCGCTAGTCCGAAAATTTAGGCGGGTATGTCCGCCCGGGTTTTTATGTTCGTCCAATTTCCGATAAGCCAATGCCATGCCAAAAATCGCCAGGTTGGCCGATTCGGTGCCGGAACCGGTGAAAACAATTTCCCCCGGCCGGCAATGTAAAATCCGGCCGATTTTTGCCCGTGATTGGTCAATGATTTTTTGGGCTTCCCGCCCGGCCCAATGGACGGACGAGGCATTGCCAAAAATTTTCTCCGCCCGTGCCATTACACGCTCTACGCGCGGATCCAGCGGCGTGGCGGCGGCATAGTCAAGATAGATTTTTTTAGACAATTTGAGGTCGGCAGCGGAGCTGAATAGCCCGCGTAGCGGACGGGTTACCTGAAATTTCTGGAAACAAAGCTCGGTTTTAACGACTGACGAGACGCAGCCGAGGACTAGTGAGGGGAGGCATCGGGGCGAGCGCTACTTGAGTGCCGCGTCAATTGCCGCTTTGAAAACCGCATACGATTGGGCGCCGATAACGCGTTGGCCGTTGACAAATATTGTCGGCGTGCCGTCAACGCCAAATTGATTGCCTGATTGTAAGTCCCTCTGGATGCGGGCGCCGTATTTATCGGAGCTTAAGCACTGGTTGAAATCGTCACCGGACAGACCGATCTGGCCGGCCCAGTTTTTGATATCTGCCTCGGTATATTGGATAGTACCGCCACCCTGTTTGGCCTGCTCTTCAAAAATCTGGTCGTGCAGTTCCCAAAACTTACCCCGCTCGGCCGCGCATTCAACCGCCTTGGCCGAAGGGATTGCCATCGGGTGGAAACCCAGCGGGAAGTGCCGATAAACAAATTTTGCCTTGCCGGCGTCAATATAATCTTTTTTAATCTGGCCAAAGGTATCCTGCCAAAAACTTCGGCAAAACGGACACTGGAAATCGCTGTATTCAACAACTGTCACTTTGGCTCCCGGGTCGCCCAAAACGTGGTCACTGTCATTGAGTGAGATTTTCACCGCGGCGGATTGGTCCGGCTGGCCGCCAATATTAGCCGTGCTTTTTCTAACGTCGGCCCGGTTGTAAAACAAAGCGCCGGCGATCAAAAGCGCGGCCACGATAATCGAAAGCGGCAGAGCCAGTTGGAGAAAAACGGGTTTTGGAGTTAATTCTTCCATATTGAGAAGCGGCGTTGGTTAAAATCTCATTCGGTTTTCCGGCCAGAAGAGAACCGCCAGGAGACCGCTGATCAGACCGACGTCTCTGACGATAATTTCGGTCAAGCCGTTGATTACCAGAATAACAGTCAAAAAAATTATTGCAAGCAAAGAAAAAAGCTTGGTGAAAATATCAAACAGCAGACTTAGGCCGACTAGCATCTCAAAAATACCGAGGATATAGATAAACTGCTGCGGCAGCCAAGCATTTAGCCGGTAGTCGGGATTAATGAAACTACCCGCGCCGAACCACAGAAAAACAAAAGCCAAGCCGAGGCGCAGGAACAGATAAGAGTAGCGAGGTGAGGTGAACATAGTTACATATACGAATAGCGCACACGAATAATCGGAGCTGCTATATGGTTGACAAGTAGTTTGGTTAGTGTTATAATGCTTATTAGCTACTGAAAAACCGTGGTCTTGCGGGCAAACCGACACCGCCCCGCTTTTAGCGGGGTAAGTCATAATCCGTAATTTCATAATAATGGAATTGCCTTAGCCCGCAAGAGAAAAAGCTGTGGGTATCCTGCCCGCGGCTAACCGGTTTTTCGGTACAAAGCAAAACCCCGCTTAGGCGGGGTTTTGCTTTGTGTCAGCCGGTTAGATTATTTTTCTCCAGCCAATCAAAGACCTTTTCGTTGAGCAGGACCGCTTTAATCCTCAACTTGACCGTCTCTGGGTCGGCTTGTTGAAGTTGCTCTAGCTCCCCTTGGCGGGTGTAATGTTCGGCTAAAGTTGTTATTTCCCGGCTGACTTCTTCATCGCTGACTTTCAGTTTCTGCCGTTTAGCCACTTCCCGGGCAATCAGGTTCATTTTGACTTGGGTCTCGGCTTTGGCTTGCCAGTCGCGGAGCAGGTCGTCCTGGGTTTTTTTAATCTGTGCCAGATAAAGTCCTAATTCCTTCCCTTGCTGATGGAGTTGATTATCAAAATCGCGCAGCAGTTCGTTAAGTCGTTCCTCAACTAAAGCCGGGGGCGGTTCAACTTTGGTCTGCGCGCTGATCTTTTCCAGAATCGCCAGCCGGACTCGTTCTTTTTCTTTGGCTTCCTTTTCCAGGGCCAGCCCTTGGCTGATGCTGTCTTTAAGTTCCGTCAGCGAGTTGAAGCGGCCCAGCCCTTTGGTGAATTCGTCATTGAGCTCCGGTGCCGTTCGGCCGGCGGTTTTCAAACGCCGGAGGTCTTGGAGCGCGTTTTGGATCTCCTCGGCTTCGACCCTGACGGGATTTTTCTTAACCCCCAGTCCGGTGTAGGGGCCGAGTTGGATTTCCGGGAAAACATTGAAAACGACCCGGTAAACCAGTTTGTCGCCGGTATTGGCCCGGATTTTGATTTCTTCCTGGCTGATAATCTCTAATTTTTCTTGCTTGACCGTGTCCAGCAAACTTGACTGGACAGCCAGAGCCAGCGCTTGTTCACGGATTTTTGCTTCGCCGACTTGTTTGCGGATCTGCTCGCGCGGGGCCTTACCGGGGCGGAAACCGTCCAGGCGGGCGTCGTTGGCCAGCCGTTTTTCAGTTTCGGCGACGTAATCTTGGAGTTCTTCTTTACCCAACTCAACCGTCAACTCAATTTTAGAACCGGGCAGTTTTTTGATACTGTGGGTCATTTATTCTTCCGGCTTGGTTTCCGCTTTCACTTCTGCTTCCGGAGTTGGGGTTTCGGCTGGAGCGGCTAGTGTCTCGCCCGCTTCGGCCAGCGCTTCTTCGGCCGTCAGCTTGCCTTGCGGAGCGCGCACGTCAATCTTCCAGCCGGTCAGTTTGGCCGCCAGCCGGACGTTCTGGCCTTTCTTGCCGATAGCCAGAGAAAACTGGTCATCGGCCACCTCCACCAAAGCATGATGATATTTTTCATCCAGAATTTTGACGGCCAGGATTTTGGCCGGCGATAAAGCGTGAGCAATGAATTTGGCCGAATCGTCGCTGTGTTCAATGATGTCTATCTTTTCTCCGGCCAGTTCGTTAATGACCGTCTGAACACGGACGCCTTTTTGACCGACCAGCGAACCGATGGGGTCAACTCCTTCTTCGTTGGAAGCTACGGCGATCTTTGATCGGGAACCGGCTTCGCGGGCGATGGTTTTAATTTCCACACTGCCAGTTTCAATTTCCGGCACTTCAAATTCAAATAATTTTAAAACTAATTTGGGATGGGAACGGCTCAACAGCACCACCGGGCCCTTGTTGGTCTCTTCCACCCGCAGAATCAAAAACCGCAAACGCTGACCGAGGCGATAGTTGTCTTGGGGGATTTGCTCGGCCGGCACCAACAGGCCGTTGGTTTTGCCCAAGTCAACGTAAACCATCCGGCGCTCATTGCGCTGAACGACGCCGGAGAGCACTTCGCCCTCTTTTTGTTTGAACTCGGCGAAAATCACCTGACGCTCAATTTCGCGCAGACGCTGGATAATTACCTGTTTGGCGGTCTGGGCGGCGATCCGGCCGAACTCGGTTTTGACTTCAAGTGCGGTGATGATCTCGTCGCCGACCCTGGCTTTCTTTTTTATTTTCCTGGCTTCCTCCAGAGTCAGATATTTTTCGGGGTTGAATTTGGTCGCTCCGGCGCCGAGCGTCCCCGTGCCGAGATTGCTCTCCGCTGAATCTGTCCCTTCCGAGGTCGCACCATTGGTTTCGGGGCCTGGCTCAACGCGCCGTTCAATATCGGCGCTGGGGCGCTCAATATCGTCATCGGGACGGTCGGGCAAAGGACCAATGATATTGCCTTCTTCGTCAACGCCTTCAATGATAAACTTAATTTGGCTGACGGCGATGTCGCCCGTCTCCGGATTTAATTTGACCCGGATGATCTGGCCCTTTTTGCCGTAGTCCTTTTTATAGGCCGCGGCAATGGCGGCTTCAATCGTCTCAATGACTTTATCTTCCGGTATGCCCTTCTCGTCAGCAATCTGCTTGATGGAAGAAATGAATTGTTTGGTGTCCAACATAATAGTTAATTATAGCGGATTTTTAACGAAAACGCCCGCTTACTGCGGACGCTGATAAAAATCAACTGGATAACGCGAGTATAGCAAAGGCTGGCTTGCTGGTCAAGCTCTAGGGCTAGGATTGATGACTGGTCGCTCCGCTTTTTATTTACCCACTTATCAACATTGACCCCGCTGGCTATTGTTGCTAGACCAAGTTTGATGTTGGTAACCGGTTTACAACTTGTTTAGAAGCTGTTTCCAACTAGTGTAAAATTAGAACGTGGCCCTGCCGATCACCTCACAACCAAAACTGGAGCGGGAGCTGGAAGAGAAAATCAGCTCCATTAAGGCTCAAGAAATTGAAGAAAAAGCCAGAGATCAGGCCAAAAAGTTATCGTTACCCTATCTTAATCTCAAAACCCTCCCGATTGATTCGGCGGCGGTGTTTTTGGTCAGCGAAGCCGAGGCCCACGCCGGTCAGTTGGCGGTAATTGCCAAAACCGGTCGGATTATCCGGATAGCCCTTCTGAACCCGGCCGGGGTTGAAACCCAAAAGGTTTTAGCCAATCTCAAAAAGGACGGCTACACCTTGGAATTGGCAGTTGTTTCGCCGGCCGGTTTGGCTATCGCCTGGCGCCGCTATCAGCTCAAGCGCGAGACCCAAACCAAACTCGGCATAGTGGAAATCAAAGAGCAGGAACTGGCCAAACTGCAGGAGCAGATCAAGGACGTGGCCGACCTTAAAGAGCGGCTGACCCAGATGCCGATGACCCAAGTGCTGAACATCCTGATTGCCGGGGCTTTGAAAACCAAGGCCTCCGACCTTCACTTGGAGTCAGAGGAGAAAGACATCCGCCTGCGCTACCGGCTGGACGGCGTGCTGTATGACATTATCAGTTTCTCGCCGGCCGGCTATGGCCAACTGCTGTCAAGAATAAAACTGATGTCGGGTTTGAAAATCAACATTCACGACACACCCCAGGATGGACGTTTCACCATTCGACAAGAAAAGGCCGACATTGAGGTACGGGTTTCGGTATTGCCGGGCGGTTATGGCGAAAATATCGTGATGCGTATTTTGGACCCGGCCACCATCCGCCAAGAATTGAGCGATCTGGGAATGCGAGCAGAAACGCTGGAAACAATCAAAAAACTTTTACAGAAAACTACCGGCGCGATACTGACCACCGGTCCGACCGGTTCGGGCAAAACCACCACTCTTTACGCTTTCCTTAAACACATCAACAGTCCGGATTTGAAAATCATTACCATTGAAGACCCGATTGAGTACCGGATCGTCGGCATTTCCCAGACTCAAGTTGACGAGGAGGCCGGCTACACTTTCGGCGGCGGTTTGCGCTCCATCGTCCGCCAGGACCCGGATATAATTCTGGTCGGTGAAATCCGCGACGTGGAAACGGCCGAAATCGCCATGCAGGCGGCGCTGACCGGCCATCTGGTGTTTTCGACTTTGCACACCAATAATGCCGCCGGTGCAATACCGCGTTTGATTAATTTCGGCGTCAAACCGGTAACGATCGCCCCAGCCATCAACGCCGTCATGGCCCAGCGTTTGGTCAGACGGCTTTGCCAGAGTTGCCGTAAAAAAGAACGGATTAAAAAAGCTGATTACGATTTAATGGTCAGGGCTTTTGCTGAACTGGCCAGCACGATAAAAGCGCCGGTGGCGAGTCCGGACATGGAAATCTATTACCCGGGTAAATGTGAAGAATGTAATCGCACCGGCTACCGGGGGCGGGTCGGGGTTTATGAATTGTTTGAAATCAATCCCGAGTTGGAAAAATTGATTTTGCAGTCACCGGCGATATCGGAAGTCCAAGCGCTCGCGATCAGTCAAGGGATGGTAACACTGTTACAAGATGGTCTTTTAAAGGCGCTGGAAGGCCTGACTTCGGTTGAAGAGGTGATAAGGGTGATAGGTGAGTAAATTTAAAATTAATATACAACAACCTCTTTAGCCTGTAGGCAATCCCGGTCTTCTAGGAAGTCCGGGTTAGAGTAATACCGAGGTATCACCCAGTCGGAACCAGGTCACCCGTCTGCGAAAATACTCCGGAAAAGCCGCTTGGTGTCCAAAAGGCTTGTTTGCCTACAGACTAAAGAGGTCCTTAAGAAAATGAAAATCCCTATTAAAAAGCGCTAGGGATTTTACTGCCATTTTAGCTTGTAAAAATAGATTTGTCAACCCCGTAATACAACTCTGTAATTTATGACGAAAAATAATCTTAATCGGGTGCTGGCACCAAAAGAAGCAGATGACACGGCCTTAGATTTGGCTTTGCGGCCGGCCAGTTTTAGCGAATATGTCGGACAGGAAAATGTCAAGGAAAACTTGGCCATTCTGGTCGGCGCGGCCAAAAAGCGCGCGGAACCGCTGGAGCATATTCTCATTCACGGGCCGTCGGGGCTGGGCAAGACCACGCTCGCTTACATCATCGCCAAAGAATTCGGCGCCGGCATCAGAATCACCTCGGGCGCGGCCTTGGATAAGGCCGGCGACGTCGGGTCAATTTTAACCGGCCTTTCGGACGGCGACTTTTTGTTCATTGACGAAATTCATCGCCTTAATAAAACCGTTGAAGAAACGCTCTACCCGGCAATGGAGAATTATAAATTGGACATTATCATCGGCAAGGGCGCTTCCGCTAAAACCTTGCAGATTAACCTGCCCCGTTTCACTTTAATCGGCGCCACCACCCGGATTTCGCTGCTGTCCAACCCTTTCCGGTCGCGTTTCGGCGTTCACTATAAGCTTGATTTTTACAATCAGCCGGAAATTGAAAAAATCCTGGCCCGCTCGGCCGGCTTGCTTAAAGTCAAGATCGCGCCTCAAGCGGTGGCCAAAATCGCCGCTTCTTCGCGCTTTACGCCCCGCATTGCCAACCGGCTGTTAAAACGGGTGCGGGATTACACCCAAGTCAAAAACTCCACGCTCATTACCGAACCGCTGGCCGCCCAAGCGCTGGCGCTCTTGGGCATTGATCGGTTGGGCCTAGAACCGACCGACCGTCAGATCTTGACTACTATTTATCAAAACTTCAAGGGTGGACCGGTCGGGCTCAAATCCATCGCCGCCGCCATTGCTGAAGAAGAAGATACGATTGAAGACGTCTATGAGCCCTACCTGCTGCAGTTAGGATTTATCGCCCGCACCGCGCGCGGCCGAATGATCACGGATCTGGCGGTAGAACATTTGAGATTGAAGAAAAAAGAAGGTCAGGGAACTTTAATTTAATTATGAGCGGGCCATAAAAAGGGCCGGCGAAACTGGAAAAACTTTTTGAGGAACTGGGTGGTCAAAATGATGTTGAAGAAATCTACTCGAATTTTGGGAATTGACCCGGGCACGGCGCTGATTGGTTACGGCATTATTGACGCCGACGGGAAAAATTACCGGGTGGTGGCTTACGGCGATTTTCGGACTGCCGCCAACCAGTTGAACAAAGACCGGGTCTGGCTGATAAACAATTTTTTGGACGAATTGATCAAAAAGCACCGCCCGGATAAAATTGCCTTGGAGAGCGTCTTTTTTTTCAAGAACCAAAAAACGGTAATCGGCGTCAGTGAGGTCCGAGGCGTACTGCTCTTGGCGGCCGCCCGCCACGGCTTGGCGGTAGCCGAATTCACGCCGCTTCAGGTTAAACAAGCGGTCTCCGGTTATGGCCGGGCCGAGAAGGAACAGGTTCAGAAAATGGTCAAGTTAATTCTGGCGCTGGAGCGCATACCCGAGCCCGACGATACTGCCGACGCTCTCGCTCTTGCAATTTGTTGCGCAAATACTATAGTGTACTGAATCTTTAACAACGCTTAAGGTTTAAGGGGTTAAGGTCTGGATAGTCCTTAGCCGTTGGGCCTTGGGCGCTTTACGACGTTATGTCGATTAAGGAGAAATACCTCCTGATGGAAGAGGGGGAAACCGAAGAGAAAGAGAAGGAAGAAGACGAAGAGGAGACAGAAGATACCATCAAGAAAGAGGAAAAGGGAGAAGACGAAGAGGAAGTAGTATAGTTAAACAAGGCCCGCCTTGAACCAGTTGAAGGGCGGGTTTTGTTTTAGACGACCCTCACAAAGCGGCGCGGCCCGGCTTTAACGACATCGCCCGGCTTAATTTCCCGGTCCCAGCCGGAAACAACCTGATCGTTGACTTTGACGCCGTTCTGGTCAATCAATCGCTTGGCCTCGGAGGCGGAAATTTTCAGCCACTTTTCGAGTAGCGTTACAATGGACATTGAGCCATTACTAATCTTAAATTCGGCAAGCGCGCTGGGCAGTTGTCCTTCGGAGAAAACTTTTTTGAACTCGGCTTGGGCTTGCCCGGCGGCTTTCTCGCCGTGGTATATTTTAACCAGCTCGTAAGCCAGTTCTTCTTTTAAGGTTTTGGGGTTCTCGCCGTCGTTTAGCCGCCTTTCAATCTCGGCAATTCTTGGGTCGGGCAGTTCGGTGACATAGCTGAATACCGGCAGAATCGCGTTGTCCGGCAGGGCCATGGTTTTGCCAAACATTTCTGGCGGCGAGTCGTTGAGCGAGATGTAACGACCTTCGCTTTTATTCATTAATTTTTTCTTGGTTTGCGGGTCTTCCAGCAGCTTAGTGGCAATGACAATCTTTTCTTTACCTAAAATATTTTTAACCAGGTCGCGGCCCATGAGCATATTGAAGGTTTGGTCAGTACCGCCAATTTCGCCGTCCACCGCCATGGCTACCGAATCATAGCCCTGCATCAACGGGTAGAGAAATTCCTCAACTGTGATCGGTTTATTGTCGGCTAAACGTTTCTGGAACATGTCCCGGGTAATCGTCTGCTGGACGGTGATTCGTCGAGTTAGCTTCCTAACCTCGTCAAAGGTTAGTTTGCCCAGCCACTGACTGTTATATCTGACCGTAAACGAACCCTTGGGTAAAATTTTAGTTACCTGTTTCAGATAGGTCTTGGTGTTGGTTTTAACCTCCTCCGCTGTTAAGGTCCTACGCGTGGCGTCCTTGTCGGTAGGATCGCCGGTTTGGGCGGTAAAGTCGCCAATCAGTAAAATTATCTTGTGGCCCAAGCCGGCCAGTTTTTTCAAAACCAACAGATTGATAGTATGGCCAAGGTGAATATCCGGACCGGTGGGGTCAATTCCCAGATAGAATGTAAGTTGTTTACCCGCGCCCAGTATCTCTTCGGCTCGCTCGCGGGACGGGAAAACCGCTGCGACCTGGCGACCAAACAACTCAGTAATCTTATTTTTGTCAGTAACAATTTTAGCCATTTGAGATTATCATACCTTCAATTATTCTACTTGTAAACGCCGGTTTTTTATGGCAAAATAATTTTACTTGTTTTTATGAAAAGGTCGCGTTTTGGTTTACTCAAAAAAATATTTTACCTGGCGTTAAGTCTGGCCGCCGCCGGCTTGCTTTTGCTGGCGCTGGCTTTTATTTACTACTCCGGCCAGGTGCCTGATCCCGGGGCGATCGGCACCCGCCAGATTTCCGAATCAACCAAAATTTACGACCGCACCGGCGCGGCCCTGCTTTACGACATTCACGGCGAAGAGAAACGGACGATCATTCCCTGGGAGCAGATACCGGAGGCCGTCAAAAAAGCGACGCTGGCCTCCGAGGACAGCGGTTTCTATGAGCATCGGGGAGTGGACTTCGGCGGCATCTTGAGGGCCGTTTACCGCGATATCACCAGTTTGAGCGCCAGCCAGGGCGGCTCAACTATCACTCAACAGTTGGTTAAACTGTCGCTGCTGGGTAAAGAGAAAACGCTCGCCCGCAAAATAAAAGAGGCGGCCTTGTCGCTGCAAGTGGAAAAGCGTTTCAGCAAGGACCAGATATTCTGGATGTATCTGAATCAAATTCCCTACGGCTCCAACGCTTACGGCATCGAGGCGGCCAGCCAGACGTTTTTTGGCAAGCCGGCTGGCCGGCTGTCGGTGGCCGAAGCGGCGCTGCTGGCGGCACTGCCTAAAGCGCCGAGTTATTATTCCCCTTATGGCAGCCGCCAGCAGGAGCTGCTCGGCCGGCGTGATTACGTCTTGGGTCGAATGAATGCCCTTGGCTATATTGACGAGGATACCTATCGGGCGGCGCTGGCCGAACGGCCCGAGTTTCAGCCGCCCAGCGAGGGCATCCGGGCGCCGCATTTTGTGATTATGGTCAGAGAATATTTAATCGCCAAATACGGCGAGGAGACGGTTGAAAGCGGCGGCCTCAATGTTATCACCACTCTAGACGCTAAACTACAGGAAACCGCCGAAGAGCTGGTTGCTAAATACGGCAAAATCAACGCCGAAAAGTATCAAGCCGGCAACGCCGCTTTAACCGCGCTTGACCCCAGAAGCGGTCAGGTCTTGGCGCTGGTCGGCTCCCGAGATTATTTTGACGTTGCTAGCGAAGGCAACTTCAACGTTGCCCTAGCTTCCCGTCAGCCGGGTTCTGCTTTTAAACCCTTCGCTTATGCCCGCCTTTTGGAAAAGGGCTTTCCGGACACGGCGGTGTTGTTTGATCTCAAAACCGAGTTTAATCCCGGTTGCGATCCTTCAGGCGACCAGGTAAAAGATAGTTTCGGCTTGGATTGCTACCATCCCCAGAATTACGACGGAACTTTCCGGGGACCGGTAACCGCCCGCCAGGCTCTAGCCCAATCGCTTAATTTGCCCTCGGTCAAAGTTTTGTACCTGGCCGGCTTGGACGACACCATTGATCTGGCCCACAAACTTGGCATCACTACCTTGAACGACCGCCAGCGTTACGGACTTTCTCTGGTCTTGGGCGGCGGCGAGGTGCGCTTGGTTGATATGGTTTCGGCTTACGGGGTTTTTGCCAATGATGGGGTCAGGGTGGCTCCCGGTTTTATCCTCAAAGTTACCGGCGCCGATGGTACCGTTCTGGAAGAATACAAAAAAGATGACACCCGGGTGCTAGACCCGCAAATCGCCCGGATGGTTTCGGATATTCTTTCCGATAACCGGGCGCGCAGTCCGGTTTTTGGCTTTAACAGTTCTCTTTATTTTCCGGGTCGGCCGGTCGCCGCTAAAACCGGTACCACCCAAGAGAATCGTGACGGCTGGTTGATTGGTTATACGCCCGCTTTGGTAGTCGGCGTTTGGACGGGCAATAACAATAATGACTCAATGACCAAACAGGGTGCCGGTATCTCGGCGGCCGGGCCGCTGTGGCATGAGTTTATGGCCCGGGCTTTGGCTGACGCGTCAGTCGAGGAATTTATTAAACCCAACCCGCTAGCTATTGATAAGCCGATGCTGAACGGCGACTATAACGGTCCCGATGGTATCCACACTATTCTTTATTACATTAATAAAAATGAACCGGCCGGGGACGGGCCATCTGACCCAACCGGCGACCCTCAATTTAAAAACTGGGAGGCGGCTGTCCAGCGCTGGCTGGCCGGTCCGCTATAACGTCTGGAACGATTGGGGTGAGCGGCGGCC
>ERZ1292623.2957-Hain-H51-01um-R1-2957-length-14817-cov-11_pt1 | contig 14817 bp, 13 predicted proteins | sample MGYA00564398_ERZ1292623 | MGnify/ENA primary metagenome ERZ1292623 (study PRJEB36523, sample SAMEA6512633) | groundwater metagenome | collected 2019-01-07 | study: AquaDiva: Metagenomics assemblies of 32 groundwater samples
CATATTTTGTACGGCTTTTTTGTGGATAACTCACTCGGGGTGGTGAGGAGTTACTGAACTAGGAGTTGATAATTATGGAGAATATGTCGTTGATATCTGTACATCAAATGCTCCAGGCGGTCTACGAAATCTTACGAAAGCGGCGAACGATGCTATTGGGGGAAGGTGGAATGCAACTAATTTTACATCTACTGTCATTGAGTGTAATCAAAATACCTCAGCCGGAACCCAAGCTTCTAAATGGGCGGCGCAAGCTGATCTTAATCTTTTGAATAATATTCCTCGTTATTATTGCGTGGACAGCTTTGGTTTTTCTGGAGAGAGAAACACGCCGCTTGCCAATGGTAATACTGATGCATTGTCATCTTGCCCATCGTCTTAAGCCCAAGGGCCAAGTTGCTCACGGTGGTGAAGGGTGCTAGGATAACTCGCATGTCTTATTTACAACGCATTGAAGTTAATCCTAAAATTCTTGCGGGCAAACCGGTTATTAAGGGTACCCGTATTCCCGTGGCACTTATCTTAGATCTATTAGCGAAGGGTTATACTATCGCGCGTATTCTAGAATCTTACCCTAATCTTACTAGGCCGGGTGTCTTAGCCGCGATTCAATATTCTCGGGAGCGAATCAATCGTGAGATGATTGTACCTTTTGCGTTAGTTGGCAGATAGTCGTCGGGTCAATGCGATTATTGCTCGATGCGAATTTGTCTCCAGAGACCGCTAGTTTTTTACGGTCTTTGGGTTTTGACGCAGAGAGTTTAATTGAAATGGGTTTAGGTGCGATGATAGATGAGAAGGTGTTTCAATTGGCACAGCAAGAAAGCAGGACGCTCATTACCTTTGATCTAGATTTTGGTGAGATGTATTATTTTGCCACGTCTAAGAAATTAAATGTTATTGTCTTACGGCTTAATGATCAACGGGTGGAATCGGTTAATGTTGTCCTAGAGCAGTTTTTAAAGACCCAGGCCGATTTATTTGAGAACAAAAATAAACGCCTGATTATTATTAATGATAGTGGTATACGCATTAGTGAGTAGGTCTTGGAATAATTTTGCTGTTTTTTGTTTGACTGCCGTGTTACGATGACCCACATGAAAAAATATAATTGAAATCTCGACCGAAGACCGTGTGGTTCGCCCTGCGGTCTCTCTTTTTTAATTATCCACCTCACCAAGGACGCCGCGACAGCGGTGTTTTTTCGTATGATTTGCAATTTGTGTTAAACTCAAACGACTACTAATTCTATGCGTGAAGTGGGTAATCCAACGACAAAAATATCGATCTTTGTGCTATCGGTTTATGTTTTTATTTCAGAACTCTATTGGTTGATCCAAGCCGGCCCAGAGGTCACAAACGATTTAGATAATTTTCCCATTTTTATTTTTCGATTTTTATTGTTCATGGCTTTAGTCTGGTCTCTTGTTGGTCGAGTCGCCTATTATTTTGATTTACACTCGGGAATGATTGCTGACGATATAAAATTTCACCTACCCAGACAAGCCCTCGTCTTCATTTTAACAATAATTATGGTCATTCAAATCCTAAGTGCCGTTTTGTAAGCGGTAAATTGACCTAGAGCTCTAATTTTGCTAAATTAAACTCATGTTCAGAAAATTTGTTTTCAATTCAAGTCAAATTTTGCGTCAACTGGGCCTGTCTTTCGACGAAAGGAGTAATCCCAGCGTTATCCGCATGCAGGAAGAAATTCATCGTCTCGGCGGGGGAGTCAAATTTAAAATCGAGCATCATCCTGACGGCAGTTGGTCAGCCGAATCAATTAATGTGGACGGAATTATTACCGGTAGTGATGATGTCAGGGAAACTAATTCTATGATCAAGGACGCAATTTTTACCTATTATGAAATCCCTTCTTATTTGTGCGATGACGGGCTTCTAAAATCCGATAACGAACCAGTGACTGTGACCCAGGCGGTTTATGTTACCAGATAAATATGAAAGGTGGGCTGTCAGATCTCAAACAGAAAGATTGGATTCGAGCATGTCAGAAATTGGGTTTAACCGTTGATTGTTCCAAAGGCAAGGGCAGTCACTGTCTGATTATCAATCCACAAACCCATAAGCAGTACACGCTTCAAAAGAAGTTGCACAAATTCATCAACCTTAAAATATTCAAAAAGTTGCTCGAATGGGGTTTCGAAGAATCGGCTATTTGGGAGGCATTGGGGTAAGTACCCGCGCCCCCCCGTCCTCCTCTCCGGCCACCACGCTAAGATTGATGATTTTCGTAGAATACTTTGAATTACGAAACTCCACCAGTGGATAATTTTGAAGGCAACCCAAAACTCCTCGGCTGGCCGAAGTTTTTCAAAAATCATTTTCATAACAACAACTGGTCTAGCCGAGCACGTAGGCTAGAAGCGTGTAACCGTAGTTTGCCAAGTAACCGTCAACTGATCGGGGAAGAGAAGAAACCAAGAGAAAAAACTCTTTCAAAACTCTAAAATGTTTTTCAATCTGCATTCTGGTATCGTAGAGTTTGTTCTGTAATTTCGTGGCCAATTTTTTCATGTTGGCTCGGGGTTTGGCAATGAGTATCCGTCGGTTTTCAATGAAGAAATCTTTGGCCAAATCTTTGGAGATGTAACCGGCATCAGCGATGAAGATTCCCGCTAAATCACGATTGATTATCTGGAAAATCTTTCGGTCGTTGCCACTCGCTGACGAGAAGTGAACACCAAGCAGTTTGCCTTTAAGATCGAAGGTCGTGTTCATTTTAAGCCCATAATACAAGCCTTTTCCTGAATGTCCCCAAGAAGCGAGCCCATTTAATGTTTTGTGATTTTTGGCGTTCTTGTTGAGACAGACGGGGAGATCGGTGGAGTCGGTGTGTTTGATGGGATGAGAGTTTTTGGCACTTAATCTCATCAGAATTTGCAAGACCAGGAAGGTTTCTTTGGCAAACTTATTTAAGAGAACAGTCAGGGTTTTGTAGGAAGCGGAAAGATCAAATATCTGATGCAATGATTTTTTTGTTTTGATGCCTTGCTTCTTCCAAAAGATGCCGAGCGAGATGATAGTTTCTGGAGAAATTGATAATGGTCGACCAGTGCTTTTAGTCAATTTTAGTTGCAGTTGTTTGGTTATGAATTGGACTTTTGTTAGTATGAAATGGTAGGGTTTGATTGTGGTATTCATACAAGCGGGCTCAGCAATGAGCCTGTTTGTATTTTATATTAAAACGCAGAGAAAGGGGAGTTTTGTAATTCAAAGTAGAATAGAAAGACTGGGAGAAATTCCTCCCAGTGAATTATCCACCCCACCATTGAAAGTTATTTTAAATTTGCTATAGTGTAGTTGGTGTTTGGAGGGCCTGGCCCTGTCACGGCTATTCCAAGCTGTAGCCAGACACCGTCAAAGGATACCGCGCAAGCGGTGTTTTTTGATTCTAAGGTAACTATTCTGTTTCCAAATTACCGCTATGCATAACCCTTTTGCTTGAAATTCTATCAATACCCCAAAATGGGATTATGCTCCAAAAATGTTTTTCACCACCCGAAACTTCCTTAACGATTACTTTCACCCGGACATTCTCAAGAACAGCCATAAACTCGTAAAATGAGACATCTTTAAGAACCTTTTCCCAACGACTGTGAGTCTTCTGAATTTCAAAACACTTAGTGTGCCAAATACCTTGGACGGTTCGAGATAATTTAAGAACTTCTGGTGCGAGATGGATTAGTTTCAGGCGAGAATATTGGTCTTCCCTTGATCTTGCTTGTTCGTCCGATTTGAATTTTAAATGTCTAATTCCTTTTGCGTTAAACGAGATCTTTTCTGCGAAGTACGGGCAACGCACTGCCCCAATTTCGTTATAAAATTTCTCGGCCGTTTCTTTAGTTGCTGTAAAATCTGCTTCGCCTTTGAAATTAAATTTTCCCATATAACTGGCATTCTATCTTGTCACCATCTCGATTTGCAAGACGAGCTAGCTTTCCTGTGTTAGACTCAATTAGATTATTCGAGAAGTTTATTGGCATCTACTTTAGTTATAATACATTCTTGAGAATGAAAAACCTACTGAGTAAATTTTTTAATAAAAACGGCTTAATTGTCACACTTCTGTTGGGTTTGATTGTTAGTGTTGTGGCATCAAGAATAGAAAATTTGATACAGAAACAACGATATTTAGAATTATTACAAATAGAAATTAGGACAAATTATCTAACAGCACTCCGTACAATTAATGCAACTGCATCAGAATTGAGCACTCAAACTTTCCCTTATTTTTCAACGGCGGTTTATGAAGCTGGTTTAGAATCGGGATATATTCTTACAATTTCTCCCCTTTTACAATCACAAATTATGTCAATTTACAACCCATTTTTACAAGAAACTAACCATTTCGTAAAACAACAATCAATGATCGTGGAAGAGTACAATAGGGGCTGGCAAAAATGTGTATTTGAACAAACATTGGAATCAAATGATCCATCATCTTTTTGTGCAAAGGAAAAACAATTAAAAGAATTTGCGGATCAGGTTATAACAAGTGAGTTAAAGCAATATATTAGTACTTCGGTGGAAAAAGAATTACAAGAAATAAGTAATAAATTTAACCCGACCCAAAATAGGCTAAAATCACCATTGCTTCGTTTATTAATGGGAACTGAGGTTTTAGGCATACAGAAATAATAGTTTTAATTGCCCCAACACCGCCCAAGTAGTTTCTCTAAGTTATCCACAGCCAATGATTGACATGATTGACAAAATTTTAGGGGGGAGTAGGATATTGTCATCATTGTGAGATTGTGTTGCGGTTGGCAATGCCCTAAATTCGCTTGACTATTTTGAATTTAAGTTCGTAAAACACTGGTGGTTCCTGGTCTAGTTTTCTCCTAAGACGAGACGGCGGGTTTTTTTGTTTTTTTAATATTATTTTTTAACCAAACAATCTCATTTCCCATGCCTGCCACCCACGAAGGATTACCGAAGAAGTATTTCTCGGGCTACCGCCCGCCACTTCTCGAACTGCCTGATCTAATTAAGATCCAGAAGGCCTCCTACCAGTGGCTCATCACTGACGGCTTGAAGGAACTCTTTCGCGAGTTCTCGCCGATCAAGGATTATTCCGAAAAGAAGTTTGAGCTCGAGTTCGCAAGTTTCGAAGTGGATCAACCGAAATTTGACGAATATCACGCCGCCCAGAATCAGCTCTCCTACGAAGCGCCGCTCCGGGTGCGAGTCAAACTGGTCAACAAGATTTTGAAGCAGGAGAAGGAGCAGGAAATTTTCCTCGCTGACTTCCCGCTTATGACCGAGCACGGCACTTTTATTATTAACGGCAATGAGCGGGTCGTCGTGCCGCAACTCGCTCGGAGTTTCGGCGTCTTCTTCACCGAGAATGAATTGCGCAATCGGAAGTATTTCGGGGCCAAGATTATTCCGGCCGTCGGGGCTTGGGTCGAATTCGAGAGTGAGAGCGATGGCTGTATTTATGTCCGCATTGATCGCAAGCGGAAGTTTCCCTTCACTTATCTTCTCAAGATTTTCGCTGACTTGGCCACTCCACCCGCGGTAGGTGCTCCGGCCACACTGACCAACGAACAGATTTTGGCTTTGTTTGCCAAAGTACCCGAGGCCCTGCCTTACATTACAAAAACTTTAGCCCGCGATACGACCGCGTCCGTCGACGAGGCCTACTTGGAAGTGTACCGCCGGCTTCGTGACAGCGACCTCGCGTCGGTTGCTTCGGCGCGCGAGTTTCTCGCCGCCTTATTTAACCGCGAGAAGTATGATCTCTCGGTCGTCGGCCGATTGCGACTCAACGAACGCTTCCATGGCGGGACGCCGGCCGCGGCGGGTGATCTGCGGACCGTGACGCTCGAAGACTTGGTGGTTATCATTTCCCATATTATTACCTTGAATTATACGAAGGACGCGGTGGGTGACGATATTGATCACTTAGGTTTGCGCCGGGTGCGTTGTGTCGGCGAGATGCTCCAGCAGAAACTCCGGATTGGTCTTATCCAGATGCGACGGAATATCCAGGATCGGATGTCGACGATTGATTTCAACGCCATGCTCCCGATTCAATTTATCAGCCCGCGACCGCTCCAAGCGCGGTTGAAAGAATTTTTTACCACCAACCAGCTCTCCCAGTTTATGAATCAGAAGAATGCCTTGAGTGAAATCGAGCATCTGCGGCGGTTGTCAGCGCTCGGCCCCGGTGGCCTGACACGCAAGCGCTCCGGCCTGGAAGTGCGGGATGTCCATACCTCGCATTACGGCCGAATTTGTCCGATTCATACGCCCGAGGGACCGAATATTGGCCTCATTCTCCAACTGTCTAATTATTCTAAGGTGACCGATTTTGGCATTCTCGAAACCCCCTATCGTAAAGTGGCGAAGGGCCGGATTACTAATGAGATTGTCTATCTCAATGCGCTTGAGGAAGAGCAATATGCCATTGCGCACGGGAGCGCTTCTTATAATGACAAACTCGAATTGGTTGAAGAGGCCGTCGAAGTGCGTCAAGACGGCAAACCGACGATGGTTCCACGAGACAAAGTGGAATTTATTGATGTTGCTCCATATCAAGCTTTTTCCCTCGCCACTTCACTCATTCCCTTCCTCGAACACGACGACGCCAACCGGGCACTCATGGGTTCAAATATGCAGAAGCAGGCGATCCCTTGTATCATGCCGGAATTCCCGCTGGTCGCCACCGGGATGGAGAGTCGGGTGGCGCAAGATTCTGGTCGCGTCGTCTTGGCGCGGCGGGCGGGAACGGTCAAGGCCGTGGATGCGCGCCGGATTGTTGTCACTCCGACCGATGATAAAAATCAAGACGAGTATAATCTCATCACTTTTCGTAAAACGAACGACAACACCGTCTTTCACCAACGGCCGGCGGTCGCTCCGGGCGATCAGGTGAAGCCGGGTGATCTCTTGGCCGATACTTCCTCGAGCGTCGGGGGGCAGCTCGCCGTTGGGCAAAATGTGTTGGTGGCTTTCATGTCTTGGGGTGGGGCGAATTACGAAGATGCGATCATTATTTCCGAACGCTTGGTTAAGAAACAAATTTTTAGCAGTATCTATATCGAAGAATTTAAGACCAATGTCCGCGATACCAAGTTGGGACCGGAAGTGACCACTCCGGATATTCCCAATGTTGGTGAAGCGAAGCTGAAAAATCTTGACGAAGAGGGAATTGTCCGACACGGCGCCGAAGTCGTGCCGAATGATATTTTAGTCGGGAAGATCACGCCGAAAGGCGAAACGGAACTTACGCCCGAGGAACGGCTCTTGCGCGCTATCTTCGGCGACAAGGCCCGGGATGTGAAGGACACTTCCAAACGCGTACCCAATGGCAAGCAAGGTAAGGTGGTTGGCATCCGCGTCTTCTCCCGCGAACGCGGTGATAAATTGGAATCGGGGATTACCAAGCGGATTCATGTGGAAATTGCGGAGATTAGGAATATCTCCGTCGGCGACAAGCTCTGCGGGCGTCACGGTAATAAGGGCGTTATTGCCAGAATCCTGCCGGAAGAAGACATGCCGTACGCGGCCGACGGGACGCCGGTTGATATTATTCTCACTCCGCTCGGTGTGCCGAGTCGGATGAATTTGGGGCAAATTTTCGAAATGCATTTGGGCCTCGCCGCGCAAACCCTAGGTTATCAGGCGATCACGCCGCCCTTCATTGGTGTCAAAGAAGCCGAGATCAAACAAGAATTGACTCAAGCCGGCTATCCAACCTCGGGGAAAATTCCACTCTATGATGGTCGAACTGGTGAGACCTTCGGGCAAGATATTGCGCTGGGTTACATGTACATTCTGAAACTGGATCATATGGTTGAAGATAAAATCCACATGCGCTCGATTGGACCCTACTCGCTCATTACCCAACAGCCGCTCGGCGGGAAAGCCCAACGCGGCGGCCAACGCTTCGGTGAGATGGAAGTCTGGGCGCTCGAAGGTTACGGCGCGGCTTATTCGCTCCGGGAAATGATGACGATCAAGTCCGATGACATCACCGGTCGGTCGCAGGCCTTCGATTCGATGATTAAGGGTGATCCGATCCGTGAGCCCAATTTGCCCGCCTCCTTCAATGTGATGCTCAACGAACTTCGCGGCTTGGCTCTCGATGTGGAACTTAAAAAAATATAACGCCCTATATGTTTAACCAAAAATTAAATCCGACCAGTTCCACTACTTTGTCGCCCTCACCTCAATGGGGGTCGCAGTCTGGGGCGCCGCCGCCTACCGATTGGAATGCCATTTCTCTCAAGCTCGCCTCCCCCGAGCGCGTGAGACTCTGGTCCCACGGCGAGGTGACGAAAGCCGAGACCATCAACTATCGCACTGGTCGCTCCGAGCGTGGGGGCCTTTTCGACGAGCGGATTTTCGGTCCTGAAAGGGATTATGAATGTTATTGCGGCAAATATCGCCGCATTCGCTATAAGGATATTGTCTGCGAACGTTGTGGCGTCGAGGTTACTCGTTCGATCGTTCGTCGCGAACGGATGGGGCACATTGAATTGGCGAGTCCCGTGGCTCACATCTGGTTCCTGCGGAGCGTCCCGTCGCGGATGGGACTTTTACTCAGTCTCTCGATTGGTGATCTGGAAAAGGTGGTTTATTTCGCCGGCTACATCATTACGGCGGTTAACGACGAAGAGAAGGCGCGGGTGATCAAGGAGATTGAGCATGAGTATAAGGTTAAAGCCAAATCGCTCCAAGACGAGCGGAGTCGCGAGCGACTGCGCGAATCAATGGCCGAAGCCAAGCGTCAATTGGAACGGCTCGCTTGGGGGCAAGTGTTGGATGAAGTGGCTTACCATCGTTTGTCCTTCAAGTATGGTTCGGTCTTCGAAGCCAATATCGGGGCCGAAGCGATTTATAAAATTTTCCAAACCCTCGATCTGAAGAAATTAGCCAGTGAGCTGGAGGTTGAGCTCACACAGGCGAGCGCCCTTGAACGAGTGAAGGTCCAGAAGCGTTACAATTTAATCCGCTCGTTACAACGCTCGAGCGTCCGGCCGGAGTGGATGTTTCTGACGGCCATTCCGGTAATTCCGCCGGACTTGCGGCCGATCGTGCCACTCGACGGCGGGCGGCACGCGACGAGCGATGTCAACGATCTGTATCGGCGGGTGATTAATCGTAATAATCGGTTGAAGAAATTACTGGAGTTGAACGCCCCGGAAGTGATTCTCCGTAATGAGAAACGGATCCTGCAGGAGGCCGTTGATGCGCTGATTGATAACTCCATTCGAAAGACGAGCGGAGCCGTCAACCAAGCCCAACGGCGGCCGCTCAAGTCGCTGTCGGATAATCTGAAGGGTAAGCAGGGTCGCTTCCGACAGAATCTTCTTGGTAAGCGCGTGGATTATTCCGGTCGCTCGGTGATCGTGGTTGGCCCGAACCTTAAATTATCTGAATGCGGTTTGCCCAAGCACATGGCCCTCGAACTTTTCCGCCCTTTCATTATTTCGAATATCCTCAAACAAGAATTGGCTTTCAATATCCGCGGCGCTAATCGCTTGATTGATGATCAGATTCCGGAAGTTTGGGAGATTCTCGAGAATGTAATTCGTGACAAATATGTCTTCCTTAACCGCGCGCCCACTCTTCATCGGCTCGGCATCCAAGCTTTTCGTCCGGTCCTAATTGAAGGCAACGCGATTCAAATTCATCCGCTCGTCTGTAGCGCTTTCAATGCCGACTTCGATGGCGACCAGATGGCTGTCCATGTGCCGCTGTCCTCGGCCGCTCAACGCGAGGCGCGGGAGATTATTGCGGCGGACAAAAATATTCTCAAGCCCGGCAACGGTAACCCGATTATTTCTCTTAAGCTCGATATTATTCTCGGCTGTTTCTGGTTGACTAAATTAATTCCGGGTGCTTCCGGCGAGGGTCGGATTTTCGGTAGCTTCCGCGAAGCAATTGCCGCCCAGAATTACGGTTTAGTGGATCTGCGAGCGCCGATCAAGATTAGAGTAGCGGGGGAATCGATACTCTCGTCAATTGCTGAACCGCTGATTGATACTTCAGTCGGCCGGGTGCTGTTCAATGAAATTTTACCGGCCGATTTCCCGTTCATTAATCATGAAATCAATAGCAAAGAAATGAATCGTCTGGTTGACGATCTAATCGCCGCCTATCAGATCGAAGCGATGGGCGAGATTCTCGACGGAATTAAGGGATTGGGGTTTTACTACGCCACGCGCTCGGGCATCACTTGGGGAATAGATGATATGGTGGTGCCCGAGGGTAAGAAGCCAATTATCGAAACGGCGCGCGGTGAGAGCGCGAAACTTGAGCAGATGTTTAATGAAGGACTCCTCTCGCGTGATGAGAAGTATCGGATGAATATTGAAATTTGGACTCGCGCCCGGGGTCAGATTGAGAAACTTCTGCCGGCCAGTCTCAACCCGCTTGGTTCGGCGATGTATATGTTGAGTTCCGGCGCCCGCGGTTCAATCAGCCAAATCTCCCAAATGTCAGGGATGAAAGGTTTGATTGTCAATCCGTCGGGCCAAACCCTCGACTTTCCCATCATTCCGTCTTATAAGGAAGGTTTATCGCCGCTCGAATTTTTTATGACCACCCATGGCTCGCGGAAAGGTTTGGTTGATACCGCTCTCAACACGGCGAAGGCCGGTTACTTAACCCAACGGCTTGTCAATGTGGCCCAAGAGATTATCGTGACAGAACACGATTGCGGTGATAAGAAGGGAAAGCGGTTGACACTCGAGCAAGTGTCTAATCTCGAGACGGGGATTGGCAGTTTGATCCGTGGTCGGGTTTTAGCCCAGGATCTCGTGACGCCTGACGGCTCGACTTTATTCAAGAAGGGGCATCTTGTCTCGGCGACGGAAGGACGACAAGTGGAGAGTAAGGGAGTAACCGAGGCGGTAATCCGAACCGTCCTAACCTGCCAAGCCGCGAAAGGTATTTGTCAACATTGTTATGGCACCGATCCGGGTCGGGGCCGATTGGTTGAGATCGGGGAGGCCGTCGGGATTGTGGCCGCCCAAGCGATCGGCGAACCCGGGACGCAACTCACCATGCGAACCAAGCATGCCGGCGGCGTGGATATCGGTGGCGATATTGTCGGCGGTCTGCCGCGCGTCGAGGAAGTGTTTGAAAGGCGAATTCCCAAGCATGGCGCGGTGGTGAGCGAGGTCGCGGGGGTGGTAACCGAAATTCGCACCTCGGAGAAGGAGCAGGTGGTGGTGATTCTCGCCGAACGCGGCAGTGGCGGCAAGAAGTCGACGACCGGCGCCGAAGCGGTCGAATATAAAGTCTCACTCGCGCGTTCGGTTTTGGTGAAAGTTAATGACCAAGTCGCCGCGGGACAAATTATCACTGACGGTTCCGCTAATCTCTCGGCCCTTTTCAAATACGCCGGCCGCGCCGCAACCGAGGAATACATCATTGCCGAAATTAGCAATATCTATGAGTTGCAAGGGGCATCCATTGCCCGGAAACATATCGAAGTGGTGATTCGCCAGATGTTTTCTCGCTATCGGATTAAGGGGGCCGGCGGGACAGAATTCGAGCCGGGCGATATCGTTGAGTACGAAATTTTGACTGCCGAGAATGCGCGGATCACCAAACTCGGTCGGGATGGGGCGACTGTCGAACCGCTCTTTCTCGGGATCTCGGATGTGTCGCTCACTTCAAGCAGTTTCCTCGCCGCCGTGTCCTTCCAACAATCCACGAAGATGCTCATCAAAACGGCTTTGCGGGGCGGTTTGGATCGCCTCCGTGGTCTCAAAGAGAATGTAATTGTGGGACGCTTGATTCCCGCCGGTACCGGCTTGAAGGCCGATTATGATGATTCCGAGGTGTAAGCCGGGCTTCGCATGTCGTCAACTGTTGAACAAGTCAAGGCGCGCCTCACTATTCTTGATGTGGTCGGTTCGTATTTGACGCTCGAGAAAGCCGGGGCCAATTATCGCGCCCGTTGTCCCTTCCACAACGAGAAAACCCCGTCTTTCTATGTCTCACCACTGCGCGAAAGTTATCATTGCTTTGGTTGTAATCGTGGCGGCGACATTTTATCGTTCGTTGAAGAAATTGAGGGACTTGATTTCTTGGGGGCCTTGAAGGTCTTGGCGGCGCGCGCTGGTGTGCCGCTCGAACCAGTTAATCGGAAGGTAGACGATGCCAAGGCCCGCCTCTACGCCGTGCTTGAGGCGGCAGTCACTTATTTCACGGCGCGCCTCGTTGACTCTAGGCCGGCGCAAGACTATTTTGCCGAGCGGGGACTTACGCCCGCGACAATAACCGACTTTCGCCTCGGTTTCGCGCCGAATAACTGGCGCGGCTTAACGGATTATTTACTTGGTCGAGGATTCACCGAAGCTGATCTCACTCAATCGGGTTTGATCGCGCGCGCGGAGCGCGATCGGCGTCTCTTCGATCGCTTTCGTAATCGACTTATGTTTCCGATTGCCGATAGCGCCGGTCGCCCCATCGCTTTTTCGGCTCGTTTATTCATGGCCACTCCCGAGATCACCGAAGCGAAGTACATCAATAGTCCCGAAACTTTACTCTACGACAAGTCCCGGGCGCTCTATCTTTTCGATCGGGCGAAACTCCCGATGCGCCGGGCGAATCGGTGTATTTTAGTCGAGGGGCAATTTGACGCGGTTTTGTCGCATCAGGCCGGAGTAGCGGAGACGGTCGCTGTTTCCGGCACCGCCCTTTCGGCGTCTCATCTCGATGTTATTCACCGCCTGACCGAGAAAATTGTTATGGCTTTCGATGGTGACGCGGCCGGGGTTAAGGCATCAAGTCGAGCCATTACCTTGGCGCTCGAACGCGGTTTTGAAGTGAGGGTGGTGGCGCTTCCTCCCGATCAAGATCCAGCCGATCTGATTTGCGAGTCCGACGAGAAGTGGGTGGCGGCGCTTGACGGCGCTGTCCATGTCATTGACTTCCTGATCGAAATGGTCAAGCGCCGCGGCTTGGAACGGCGTGAATTAGCCCATCAAATCGAAAGGGAAGTCTATCCCTATGTTGCGGCTCTGGCGAGTCCCATTGATCAAGCGTATTTTATCGGAAACCTCGCGACGCTCACCGCTCTCCCGGAAGGAGTAATCCGCGATGGCGTAAATCGAATGAAGATTCCGAAGTCGAATGAGTCGGAGAAACCTGTTTCAGTTACTCTCCCCCGACCATCGCCCAATCGCCGCGAGCGGCTGGAAGATCTCATTCTGGGTTTTGTTGCGTGGCGGGGCGAGACGGAGCAGTGGGTGGTGACCTTGGTCACCGAGCGTTGGGGAGAAGAATTCCTTGCTCGACGACAAAGTGAGTTGCAAGACCGGCGACCCGAACAAGTGCTGATGGTCGAAATTAATTATGGAATGACGAGTGATCTTGTGGCAACCCTGGCCGGACTCCTTGACGAGTGGCAGGCCGAAAGTTGGCGGGGTGAGTTGGCGGAGACAACGCAAAAAATTAAGTCGCTCGACGCGGCCGCGACACCCGAGCTCCTCAATCAATATTTAAAACGTTGTCAAGAATTATCCCAATATATTAATAATAAATTATGAAAAATAAAACCAAAAAAGTGGCCAAAAAGCGGTTGACCGTCAAATCGGCCAAGTCTAAACCGAGGCCAAAAAGTAAATCGCCGCTGTCGAAAGCCGCGAAGTTGAAGTTGAAAACTAAGAAAGGCCAAGAAGCCAAAGTCGCCCACCTCCTCGCGCGCGGCCGCGGCCGCGGGTTTGTCACCTACGGCGAACTCCTGCGGGAATTCCCGCTTATCGAAGCCGATCTGCCTTTCCTCGAGCAACTCTATGAACGCTTTGAATTGGCCGGGATTGATGTCCTCGAAGAGAGCGGTTTTTTGGATGACTTGAGTGATGTCGCGGCAGTGGGCAAGGTGAGGGGGGACCGGTATCCCGCAACGGGACTCGATTCGGTGCAAATGTATCTGCGGGAAATTGGGAAATATAAACTTATTTTAGCTGCCGAAGAGCGCGAGCTGGCGCGGCGGATTCTCCAAGGTGATGAAGAGGCGAAGCGCGCGCTCGCCAACGCCAACCTTCGGCTCGTGGTCTCGATCGCCAAGCGTTACATTGGTCGGAGCAATAATCTGACCTTGCTCGATCTGATCCAAGAGGGGAATCTCGGCCTTTTCAAGGCCGTGGAGAAATTCGACTGGACCCGTGGTTATAAATTCTCGACTTATGCCACTTGGTGGATTAGGCAGGCGGTGACGCGCGCGCTCGCCGATCAATCGCGGACGATCCGGATTCCAGTTCACATGGTGGAGACGATCGCGAAATATAAACAAGTGGTGCGGCGGCTCACTCAAGATCTGGGACGCGAGCCGCTGCCGGCCGAAGTCTCAACCGAAATGGGGATTGAGCTCGAGAAAGTGGTGATGATTGAAAAGATTGATCAAAGCACCACCTCGCTCGATAAGCCGACCAATAGCGAGGAAGAGAAGTCCACCATTGGCGAATTTATTCCGGATACGAAAATGGCTTCCCCGGGCGAAGATGCCGCGCGGCGCATTTTGCGCGATCAAATTGAAGAAGTCCTTCGCGATCTGTCGCCTAAAGAGCAGAAGATTTTACGCATGCGACATGGGCTCACCGACGGCGTTACCCGGACGCTCGAGGAAGTGGGGCGCGAGTTCGGTGTCACTCGCGAACGCATTCGCCAAATCGAAGCCAAAGCCCACGAGAAAATCCGCCAGCACGACGGCATCAAAAAATTGCTGGGGTATTGACAGATATATACCGATTATGCTAGGATAACAGTGGATTCGGGAGGCTTTGTTGCATGAGAAATATCCAATGATGTTTAAAAACCCGAGGCGTGTTC
>ERZ1292623.2958-Hain-H51-01um-R1-2958-length-14814-cov-23_pt1 | contig 14814 bp, 13 predicted proteins | sample MGYA00564398_ERZ1292623 | MGnify/ENA primary metagenome ERZ1292623 (study PRJEB36523, sample SAMEA6512633) | groundwater metagenome | collected 2019-01-07 | study: AquaDiva: Metagenomics assemblies of 32 groundwater samples
AAATATTCTCTCAATAATTCCAATATTTCTTTTCTTTTGTTTGGAACAAAAGTAATTGAGCCAGCGTTTTTATGGCCTCCACCTTCGACGAAAGCAGATGGAATTTTTTTATCAATTAAATTTATAAATTCGTGAACTGAAAAGTCCGCGCCATCAGTAGCACGGAAAGTTATTGCAGAACTCATTATTCCTGCCGAAACAACTTTGTCCAATTTCTTTTCTGTTTGAATCCAATCATGCAACATCCCCAAGGCCTTTCCCGGCTTAGGATAAAAACCAAATCCAGGATATGTCTCTTCTATCATTAAAGTTTGTAAAGTTTTGTCTCCAATCTTTTCAGTTCTTGCTGCAGATTTTGCAATTTCAAGGCCTTTTGATTCTAAATCAGTAATGTAAGGAATCATTAAGTCAACTAATCTTTTTTGTTTTCCTCTTGGTTCGCCGAATAAGACTTCGATATATTCACGCGCTTCCATAAAACGCAATTTTGCAGAAACAAAATCAATTACAGTTGCAATTTTTTTAGATAATTCTTTAGAATAACCCTCTTTCTCTGCGATTTTTAGATATTGTTCCATTGCTTCAGGATTATTTATTCTGTCTGCTAGACCAGCCATAGCTGGAATTTGTGAAATGTTTAAAACAGGGGAAATAAAACGAGCTAATTCAGTACATAGCATTCCAGCAGAAAATTCTGAGCCCGACTCACCAATTAAAAATGGATTTATATGCGCCTTAACTTCTTTTGAAATTACATCCTCTTCATAAGGATGATGGTCAACGACGATAAAATCCATTCCATGAACTCTTCCTTGCTGAATTCCAAATAAATCCTGTTCAGTGGAACCGTTGTCTGCAATTATTACTAAAGGCATTTTATTTGAAAATTTTGCTGCATTTCTTAAAGAAGTTGAAGTATCTCTAATTGAATCGTCGATCTCGTAAAAAGGTGCGGCGCAGGGAGAACGAACGAAAAATTCCCAAGCCGCCTTTGAAGAGCTATGCTGCTCTTCTATTAAAGGCAAAATTCCTCTTTCTAATGCAAATCCGGATGAATAACCATCGGCATCGTTGTGATGTCTAACTATTATTGGCCTATTTTGTATAATTGCTAAACGAATTTCAGTAGCGGCTTTTATAAAATGCGACTTTAATTTTTCCAAGATTTTACTTTTTATTAAAAAGTCCGTATTTATTGGTTTTGCTCTTTGACGCTGAACTTCTTCAATTTGTTTCTTCACAAATTCAGCATCTTGACCTTCAAGTTTTTCTAATTTTATTATTTCCCCTTCTAAAGTTCCATTATACTCTTTAATTTGGACTTTTGCTTTTACAGCATTAGTTTCTTCAATTTCAGGATATGCTCTTTTTCCAGGACCGATAAAACCCTTTAATGTGAAAGTTCCTGTTCCATCATCTAAATAAAATAAAGTGGGGCCTTCTGTTTGGGAAATTCCATCTATAATCCCTTTTAATAAAGCAGTCTTACCAACACTTTCTAAAGAAAGATCTTTGACTAAGAATGGCTGCGCTTGAATAGGAAAATCCTTTCTTTGATTAAAATTTTTCTTTTTGAAAAAAGGTTTATTATTTTTCATTTTCTTTATAATATTTTAGAAAAGCGGACTTTTAAAGTTTAGGGAGATGTATTGTTAAGTTAAATGGTAACTTAAGCCTTAAAGTTAACATCAAAGTCTATTTTTATATCATCAAGGACTTTATAACCAAGATTTTTTAGAGCATTCAATGTTTCTTTCCTATATTGAAAATGATGTAACATTTTGTAGTGATTTGGGCATAAGCCAATAAGATTTTCTTTAAAATTGTTTTTCTTATTTTCATCTATATGATGTAAGTCAACTATCTTATCAAAGCTGCAAATAACGCATTTTTGGGCAAGTTTTTTATAAGTTTCATAGTCCAATCCAAAATTCTTTTTTTGGTTCCAGGCCTTGTTTCTTTCAAGATGAAAAACAAAATTATAACAACCCTTGCATAAGTTTTTAGCATGAAGGGGGATTATCCTCTTGCACCTTTTACAAGTTATTAACTTAGGTTTCCAAAGTATACGTTTGTAACATCTATTACATAGTCCCTTGGCCTGATGTTCTTTCATTTCTCCACAATTTGAACATTTTATAAGATTCATGATAGAGTAGGGATAAAAAACTATAAAAATAAATGTAAACACTCTAAAATAGGTTCGCTTATATAAAAATGCGAATTACTGGCAATATGTCTTGTGCGAATGTTTAGGGGGTTTTAGAGAGAATTAATACTTTTTAAGAGAGTTTGGGTCAAAAGGACCACCTTTTTTCTCTGCATGTGAAACTTCAAGCGTTTCCGTGCTCTTAGGTTGGCTTTGTGCACTCTGGGCTTGTTGTTCTAATTCTGAGAGTTTTTGTTGGATAAAATTTAGATTATTATTTGTTTGAGATAAATAAAATTTTGGATCTATTCTTAATAAATATTTTGATGCTATGTCTGGAGTCATATGTCTTTGACCTATAATAGATGAATCAAATATAAGATCTCCATCACGATCACCAATATAATAAAAAACTTCTAAACTGTTAATATCAAGATAAAACGCCCGCCTTACAAAGGGGTTGTTTTTAAGATCCATATAATCCATTCATTGAAGACAAAATTAATATATTTAATAATTTCTATAAAATAATAGATGTTTTCGTCGGAAATTTTGATTATTATTTTTGTTTTTGAGCGAGGTTGTGCACAAAGGTTATCTTAGTGTAAAGGATAGAATTAAGATAAAATAAAATTTATTTAAAAGATTTTTATAAGAAGGAGAAATATTTTATTAATTAACAGATTAATATATAGGGTAGTAAAGATTTACCAATTGTAGAATCCCTATTAAAATAAGGTATAATCCCACAGCATAACGTAAGAATTTTGGTATAGCCAACACTAAGATTCCTATTAAAATAGCTAAAATTGCGGATATGCTTAAGATTAAACTTACCATTTGTTTTCTAAGCTGTTGAGATTTATATAACTATCTATATCTGCCTTGAGAGAGTTAATATTCCTCATGATCTTTCAAGATGTAGGAAGCAAAAAGGATGAAAAAGATACTAGTTATGGTTATTAGAATTGAAGATATCACACTTAGAGTATCTGAATTTTGGAGGTGTAGAAAAAATTGAACGAGGGATTGTGAAAAATCAAAAATGGTCTGACGCCAGGTGAAAGCAATTGTAAAGGCAAAACTAACAACAATAAGAAGCCGTAATTGTTTCTTAAACTCTTTTTTAAATTGCCTTCCAAGATAAAAAAAATTTAAGATTTTTCTCCCCATTTTTACAATAAAAATTCTTTATTAAAAGAGTAGTAAAAAATAGTTTATAAAATTTTGCTGGAATTTTTTAGTAACTTTTGTTTGGGAGAGATATTGTGTACTTAGGTCATCTAAGTATATGTTGGAATAAAGATTTTTTGAATGATTTGGAGGACAAACAGGTGTTTGAATAGATTTATCGACGGCAAAATTAAAGAAATAATTTTATAACAAACAGGTGTTTGAAGGGGTGTTTGGGTGTTTAAGGGTGTTTAAACAGGCTGTTTGGCATAATTTTTTTAGACAAACAGGTGTTTTTCCAGCACATCTAGCACATCTTTCGACAGATGTCAGCGACGAGGGAATATCGACGGAACAAAACATTTTTAAAGATATTTTTTGTAATTATATTAAGATGTTTTGGTTGTTTACAGGAAAAAGAGAGGTTGATAACCTTAAAGAAAACACTAAGGTTGGATTTGAGTCAGTTAAGAAAGATATAACTGCTGTAAGTGGGTGGATTAAACACCTTGATTCTGAAAATAATATGAGAGAAAGAGATATTGAAGAAATAAAAGAGCTTTTATCGACGATACAAAATGAATTGGAAGGAATTAAAAATGTAGTTTCTATGACTTCTGAAATGAGACAAATTAAAAAATTTCAAACACCCAAACAGGTGTTGAACAAACAAACAGGTGTTTATGCTGTTCAAACAGGTGTTCAAACAGGTGTTCAAACACCAAATTTAGACCAATTTTCAGTTACTGAAAGAGCTATACTATGGATTTTATTAAATAGTGATATGAAATTAAGTTATGATGATTTAGGGGCCATGCTTGGAAAGGAGAAATCAACAATAAGAGGCCAAATAAATTCAATAAAATCAAAAAGCGAGGTAATAGAGGAACAAATAGAAAAAAATGGTAAAAAAAGAGTGTTTATTCGGGAAGAGGTAAGAGAAAATATGCTCAAAAAGTCGAAAGTGAGAGTTAATAAGGGTAAAAAAGATAAAAAAACAGAGGAAAATGGGTAGAAAACATGGAAAGTGAGAGTTTATTAGATGAGGTAAAAGAAAAAAAAGAGGTAAATAAAGTAAAAAGTGAGATAAAAATAGATATAGGTCTTGATTTCTTAAAAGATAGGGTGGATTTTCATAAAAAATTGTTCAAAAAGAGAGGGTTTTTGATGAAATAAATAGAGAAGGGAAATAAAATTGGGAGTGTTGAAAGGAGTTAGTTATAAAAAGGGAGAGTAAAGATATTTATTCGGTGAGACGAAGAATTAATTAAAGATCTCTTAATTGGAGAATTGTGGGTAAAGAGGCAATTTTTCTAAGATTTTGAGAGATATTTAATTGTATAGACTTATTGTTTAATTTCTTTTTATCGACGGGAATTCCTTTTATTATCAAACGCCCGACATAGTCCCTTATAGAACTTTCAGTAAGTTTTAGCCGATCTGAAATAGATTTATAGTCCGCGTAGCCCATTTCGTCTTCTAGTTGGTATATCGTCGAGAAAACAGTAATTTCTTGATCTGTAAGACGCTTAAATTTAAACCGGATTTCCTTTTTTAAAGAATCTAAGGAGGTTAATATACTTGCTGCATCGTTTATAGTGTTTTTAGGGGTGTTTTTAACAGGAAAATCTGTCGAAATGTCTGTCTGTTGGTCTGTCTGTCTGTCTGTTGGAACCCCTTCATTTCCTATGGAAATAGGTGAATTTTGGTTGTTTAAAGGTTTAAAGAATGTATTATGTGTGGGAGTATGTGTTGGATATGTCTTATTTAGGGTATTATGTGTGGGAGTATGTGTTGGATTGTTGTTTTGAGGATTGTACGAACTTTGAGGGATTAAGTTGGGGAAGGGGGTTAAAGAAGGGATCGTGCAATCATCTAATTTATTTTGGACATTATTTATATTTAAGTTAAGTAAAGAAATCTTTTGATTTAGTTTAGACATTAATTCGACAATTTCTATCATCTTTTCTCTATCTTCTTTAAGATAGTTATGTAGGAATGAAAGGTCTAATTTTATAGAATCAATATCTTGCTTTACTTTTTGAAAGGCCTCTTTTAATTGATCCATAAATTTAGTAAGATAAAGAGTATAAAAATATTATAGTGGATAAAAGAGATTATTGATGTTGTTTATAAGCGTTGTAAGTTAAATCAGATAGTTGCCAGCGCGAACGCTTAAGATAAGGTATTCCTTTAGGGTTTTTAGTCACCTCATTTACTAACCCCTTCTTTTTAAGATTAAATAAGATTTTCTTAACAAACTCCTCATCACGTGCGATTTCATGAGAAATTTGGGAGGTAAATAAAGATTTTAAGTTGGAAGTAAAAAGCAGTGCAAGAATTTGCTCGGAGATCTTATCTTGTTTTGCTTTTGAAATCTTCATAGATTAAAATTAATTATTCGGTATAAAAAACTTTGTAAATTTAATTAATAATTAAGAATCCTAATCTTTCTTTTCATTGGAAAGGCGCGGCAAGGGAATATGGAGTGGGAGGCCTATTTGGTCTTCTAAATCCAAAGCTTTTATATTTGATTTACGAAAGATAATATTAAAAATAGTTATTTTAAACTCTTCAGAAAGTGCCTTCTCTTTCCATTGTTTTAAAATTTCCAAAGATATTTTTTTGTCAACTGCTAGGAAGACCTCGCCAGAAAACTGGATTTGGGCATATTTTGGGTTATATTCAATTTTATAATTAAACTCTATATGTAAAATTTCCTCTTTTCCCATAGAAATATTTGTATCGGCTTTTGAGATTGTAGAAATATCTATTCCAGTGTTTATTGTTAAATTTTTAGGCCTTTCTTGAGAAATCTTTTCTGCTACAATCTTATTAAAATTAAATCCCACTAATTTCATTTTATTACCTTGAGATTAAGATTTTTAAATATTTATATTAAAAAGTTAAATCAAATCTTCTTCAGAAACTATAACAAAATCCCCAATTGCTATAATAGCACTATAAGGAATTAAAAATTCTTCAGATTTAGTTTTTTCAAGGTTAAGATTTCTTGTATAAGGGGTTGAGTCCTTTACAACAATATTAATCAATTCTCCAGATTTTGTTTCAAAAGTAATATCTTTTACAAAACCTAATCTTTTACCCTCTTTAGTAACAATCATCTTACTAAGAATGGTTGAGTATGGATTTTTCCCATTTTGCATATTGAAAAAATAAAAAGCAAATTTATAAAGTTTTCTATGGAAAAAACATAGTTTTTGAGTGATAGTATTTTTAGTTTTTGAGTGATTTTAATAAAATATTAAGTAAATTCTTAAAATTTTAAATAATAATTTAATTATAAGAAGAGTGTCACCCTATGATTTCGTATGGAAATGTTTTAAAAGAAGTTGTTTGTTTTTGTTTGTTTTTGTTTTATTTATAAAAATTTATATTATATAGTATATATATTATATATAATTATAATATATATAATATTATATTAAAAATTAATTAAAAATACAAGTAAATTAAATAGTGGTTGTATTATTTATTTTATTTTCCATAAGAAATTAAGGTGTCTTTCTTTATTAGTAGTTATAATTTTTTATATAACATCTTAATTTTCTTCGAGGTAGTTTAGTTTAATTTTTTATTTTCCAAAGGAAATAATGGTGTGATGTTATGGTTAATGATTTAGATCAAATTTTTGATTCGATTGCGAAGAAAGGAATTTTTAAAAATAAGGCAATACTTCAGTCGAATTATAATCCTGAAACAATTCCTCATAGAAGCGAACAGATTAAACAAATTGCCTCTATTCTTGCTCCTGTTTTGAAAGGGGAAAAGACAAGTAATTTATTTCTTTATGGAAAGACAGGGACTGGGAAGACATTAAGTATACAATTTGTCAAAGAAGAGCTTTTAAGAAGGTTTAATCAAAATTTGGACTTTGATTTAAGAATTGAATATCTTAATTGTAAGTTAAGAAAAGTTTCAGATACAGAGTATAGAATTTTAGCCGAGTTAATTAAAAAAGTTGGTGGTGAAGTGCCTGCAACTGGTTTGCCTACTGAGTCGGTGTATGCTAAATTTATTGAGATAATTGACTCTAAAAAACAACTTTTAATTTTAATTTTAGATGAAATAGATCAAACAGTTAAAAAAATTTCTGATGGGTTTTTATATAATTTAACAAGGCTTAATTCAGAGTTGAGTAAGACGCAGATTTGTATTGTAGGAATAAGTAATGATTTGACTTTTTTGGATGAAATAGACCCAAGAGTGAGAAGTTCTTTAGGTGAAGAAGAAATTGTCTTTCCTCCATATAATGCACTACAACTTCAAGATATTTTAAGTAAGAGATCGGAAATTGCCTTTAACCAAGGAGTTTTGGAAGATGGGGTCATTGCTAAGTGTGCCGCCTTTGCTGCTAGAGAGCATGGAGATGCACGAAGAGCGCTTGATTTACTAAGGATAGCGGGAGAGCTTGCGGAGAGGGATAATTCAAGTAAAGTTATGCTTAAACATATTGATGAGGCAAATAATAAAATTGAAAAAGATAAGATTTTAGATGTTATCAAAACAGAGCCAAAACAATTTCAAATTGTTTTGGAATCAATTATAGAATTAAATGAAAGAAAAAAGAATGATGAATTAATTTTTACTGGAGATGTTTACAATTATTACCAAGATTTATGCCCAAAATATAAAGTAGAAGTTTTGACACAAAGGCGTGTTTCAGATATAATTCAAGAGTTTGATATGCTTGGGATAATTAATGTCAGGGTAATTTCTAAAGGCCGGGGTGGTAGAATGAGAGAAATTCGGCTTGCTATCTCAAGAAATATTATAGAAAAAGCCAAACATATAATTAATGAAACATTAAATTAAATAGTGATTTAGTTAATCACAAACTATCAAAATGGTGTCAAATGAAATTTTAAGGTTTTGCGTCAGCAACGGCTTGCTTTTAGACAAGGAAGTCTTAAATTTATTTAGTGATACAGAGGATGTAGAATCGGTTAAACTTATTATAGAAAAAATAAAGAATCAAACACATAAAAAAGTTATTACTAAAAATTTATTTAATGAGAATAGAAATCAATTAGAAAATTTTATGATAGGTCTTCCGAAAGAAAGCCAGAAAGGGTTGGAGACCTTTAAAATAAAGTTGGGCCTAAGTATTGAAATTTCAAAAGAAGTTTCTATTGAAAAATCTGTTGGGGAAGTTAAGACAGAAAATTTTGAAGATGTAAGGGTCTTATCAATGCCTTCAATCCCCTTGAAAAAATTAGAGGTAGGAGATTTTGTAAGGCATTTTAGGGGGAGGCTTGTGGAAATGAAAAAAATTTTACAGGAACATTTGGAATTAAACAATTTAATATCTATAAATAAAATTTCCGGAAACCGGCAAGGAATTTCTTTAATTGGATTGGTTGCAAACAAAAGTTACACAAAAAATAAAAATGTCATTTTAGAAATTGAAGATTTAACAGGGAAGATTAAAGCATTAATCCATGCGAGCAAGCCAGAACTTATTGCTAAAACTGAAGAAGTTGCCTTAGACTCTGTTATTGGAATTAAATGCTCAGGAAATCAAGAAATTGTTTTTGTTAATGATATTATTTTTCCGGAAGCGATGATTAGTAAAAGAAAACAAAGTCCAAAAGAAGAATATGCTGTGTTTACAGGAGATATGCACGTCGGGTCTAATAGGTTTTTGGAAAATGAATTTTTAAAATTTATAGATTATTTAAATGGAAAGATTCCAAACACCCCTGAAGTGGAGAAGATTAAATATTTATTTTTAATTGGCGATTTAATTGCAGGGGTGGGGGAGTATCCTGGGCAAGAAAAAGATTTGGTTTTGCCGGATGTTGAACAGCAGTATTTGAAAGTCGCAGAACTTCTTAGTGAGATAAGAAAAGATATTAAAATAATTATATCCCCTGGAAATCATGATGCTTTGAGGTTAATGGAGCCTCAACCATTGCTTGATGAGAAATATGCATGGCCTTTATATAATTTAAAAAACATTATTTTGACAACAAATCCCTCTTATGTTAATATTGGTGTGTGTGAAGATTTCTCTGGGTTTGATGTTTTAATGTATCATGGAATGTCTTATCATTTTTACGCAAATAATATTTCAAGATTAATGAAAGAAAAAGCTGCACATACCCCTGACAAGATAATGCATTATCTTTTGAACCAAAGGCATTTGGCCCCAACACACTCATCGGCCCAGTATTTTCCCTCGGAAAATGATTTTCATATCATACAAAAAATTCCAGATATTTTCTTTTCAGGACACACACATAAAAGTGCAGTTTCTTATTATAATAATATTTTAGTAATCTCTGGCTCGTGTTGGGAAAGCAAAACCCCCTTTCAAGAAAAAATGGGGAATGAACCAGATTTTTGCAAAGTTCCTTTATTTAACTTGAAGACACGCGCAGTTAAGATTTTAGATTTTGAGGACTACTCTAAAGATAATTGGGTGGTGAAATAAATGCAAATTGAACAATATTTTTCTAATCTTGAAAAAGATGTAAGAAAAGTTTATAGCGTTGCTGAGGAAGCGCGTTCTAAGGGGCTTGATCCTGTCGATAAAGTTGAAATTCCTTTAGCAAAAAGCATGGCTGAAAAATGTGTAGGCCTTATTGCTACAATATATCCTCAAGTTATGAACTCGGGAATAACTGAAAGAATTTTAGAACTAGAAAAAAGTTATGGGAAATTAGATGCGACTGTTTCTTTTAAAATTGCTGAAGAAGTCGCGAAGCAAAAATTCTGCCAATTTGCGTCGCTGTTACAAGCAATTGATGCTGGGATAAGAATTGGTTTTGCTTACACCACTTTAGGTGTCGTGTCCTCACCAATAGAAGGTTTTACAGAAGTTAAACTGGCAAAAACGCGCGATGGAAAAGATTATTTAAAAGCGTATTTTTCCGGGCCTATAAGAAGTTCTGGGACGACGGCATCATGTATTGTCTTGATGTTAATAGATTATTTAAGAGAATTATTTGGATATGCAAAGTACGATCCTACAGAAGATGAAATTAAAAGATATATTGCAGAAAATTATGATTATCATGAAAGGGTTACTAATTTACAATATTTACCTTTGGAAAAAGAAATTGATTTTTTAGCAAGGCATTTGCCAATACAAGTTTGCGGCGAGCCGACGGAAAAATTTGAAGTTTCTAATTATAAAAATTTGGAAAGGATTGAAACAAACAATCTTAGGGGGGGAATGTGTTTAGTTTTCTCTGAAGGTCTTGCACAAAAAGCAGCAAAGGGTTTGAGACTTTATAATGGGGTTAAGAAGAATGGAATTCAAGCAACTGGATTTGATTTCTTGAAAGAATATATAGACCTTCATGAGAAATTGACGTCGGTGAAGGGTAAAAGCTCAAGTGATAATATTCCCCCTTATATTAAGGATTTGGTTGCTGGTCGTCCGATCTTTGGGCATCCATCAAGATCAGGGGCATTAAGATTTAGATATGGCCGTGGAAGGATGTCTGGATTTTCAGCGATGTCACTACATCCAGCTACTATGGCAATCACAGATAATTTTATTGCAACAGGAACGCAATTAAAAACCGAAAAACCAACTAAGGGGTGCGTAGTTTCAGTTTGTGACTGCGTTGATGGCCCAATTGTAAAATTGTTTAATGGAAGTGTAAAACAATTAAAAACAAAAGAAGAGGCAACTAAACTTTATTCTGATGTTGAAGAAATTATTTATTTGGGCGACTTGCTCGTCCCATTTTCTGATGTATTAAACAGAAATTCTATTTTAATAAATCCGGGTTATGTTGAAGAATGGTGGAATTTGGAATTAAAAAGTAAAGGATATGAAGGGAATTTAAATTTTTGGGATGTTGATTTTTATGAGTCTATTGCCTTAAGCAAGAAATATAACCTCCCATTTTATCCTAAGAATATTTTTTATTGGAGCCAGATAAATAAAGAACAATTTAATGAATTGATAATTTGGTTAAAGAATTCCCAGATAAGGGATGGAAAAATAGTTTTGCCTTTTAGAAAAAGCGAGTGGGAAAAGTATAAATTTGGGAAGAGGGCTTTGGAGTTGCTTGGGGTTGAACATGATTTTGTCGTTGAGAATGTTGTTCTTTCAAAAATTAACAGCAAGAAATTTTTTATAAATCTTGGGCTTGATTTAAGTTTGCTTGAAAGTGAAGAATTATTTCTTAATGATTTTATTACTGACAAATTTTTTATAAATGATGAAAAGAATGTTTTGGAAAAAGTAAATGAGCTTTCTGAATTTGTCATAAAAGATAAGGCAGGAGATTTTATTGGAACAAGAATGGGCAGGCCAGAAAAAGCAAAGCTGAGAAAATTGACTGGGAGCCCAAATGTATTGTTCCCTGTTGGGAACGAGGGAGGGAGATTAAGAAGTATTCATGAAGCATGCAAAGTTGGACATGTTAAGTCAAGTTTCCCTTTGTTTTATTGTGAAAAATGCGCTACAGATACAATTTATTTAACTTGTGAAAAATGCGGGGATAAATGCGTTAAAAAATATTATTATAGAAATTCTGATAATATAAGTTCAGAAAAAGAGATTGGTGATGAAAAAGGAAGCTTTAGTATGGTTAAGGAACTAGACATAAATCCTTATTTTAACGATGCCGTTAATAAATTAAAATTAAACAATCTTGAAATTCCTGTTTTGATTAAAGGAGTGAGGGGATTAAGTTCAGATAAAAAAATTCCTGAAAATTTGATGAAAGGAATTCTGCGCGCGAAGTATGGTCTGCAAGTTAATAAGGACGGAACTATAAGATATGATGTTACTGAACTCCCTATAACTGCCTTCAAACCAAAGGAAGTTGGAGTCAGCGTCGCTAAATTATGTGAAATTGGATATAATGAAGATATTTATGGAATGCCTTTGAAAAATGAAGAACAGATTTTAGAATTATTTCCTCATGATATTTTGCTTCCTTCATGTTTGGAAAGTCCTGATGAAAAGGCTGATGATGTTTTTTTGAAGACGTGCAATTTTATTGATGAACTTTTAGTAAAATTTTATGGAGTGGAGCCGATTTATAATGTTAAAAAAAGAGAAGATCTTGTTGGGAAATTGGGAGTTTGTATGGCACCGCATAATTGCGCGGGAGTTATATGCAGATTTGTTGGGTTTTCAGGAGTTCAAGGGCTTGTTGCGTCTCCTTATATGCATGCTGCAATGAGGCGTGATTGTGATGGTGATGAAGCTGCAATAATGCTGCTTTCAGATGTGTTGATTAATTTCTCAAGGGAATTTCTGCCTAGCCATAGGGGAGGAACGCAAGATGCTCCATTAGTTTTAAATGCACGTATAGAAGCGGGAGAAGTTGACGAGCAAATTTTAGATTTAGAATTGGTTATGGAAGCAGGAAATAGTTATCCTTTGGAATTGTATGAAAAAGCTGAACAAAGAAAGCATAGTTCTGAAGTTGAAAGTATTATTATAGTTAAGAAATTACTAAAGCAAGGAAAAAATCCTTTTGTTGGAATTGGTTTTACACACGATACGGACAATTTTAATGATGGGGTGAATTGTTCATCTTACAAACTTTTGGGAACTATGAAGGAAAAAGTTGAACACCAAATGGCACTAGTTGAAAAGATAAGGGCTGTTGATACATCAGATACTGCAAGATTAATTATTGAAAGGCATTTTATACGGGATTTGAAAGGTAATTTAAGGAAATTTTCTATGCAAGGTTTCAGGTGTGTTAGCTGCAATGAAATTATGAGGCGCCCCCCTTTAACTGGAGTTTGTCCGGTTTGTAAAGGGAAGATTATTTTTACAATTCATGAAGGAGGAATAAAAAAATATCTTGACCCGGCGATGAATTTAATTGATAAATATAATCTTTCACCTTATATTAAACAAAGTATTGAATTAGTTAAGAGGCAGATTGATTCTATATTTGGAAAAGAACTGGAAAAACAGGAGGGGCTTGGGAAGTGGTTTTAATTTGTATATAAATCTTTAAAAATAGTTATCTTTTATGAAAATCATGGCACCAATAATCGAAGTAAGCAATGATATTATAAAGGGTTTGGACCAATTGAAAATTCCTTATAAGTTAAGAAAATCTGAAAGAGCAACCCAAGATGAATATATTAAACTTCCATCTGGAATTTATACTGCAAGAGAAAGAACTATTTTTAATAAAAACTGGTTTGACCAACATAAAATCTTGAAAGAAAGTGTATTAAGAATGCAAATTCCTTTAGAATTTGTTGAACTTTTGAAATACGCAAAAGAAAATGATGAAGAGCTTTACGATGAAATTACTAAAGTAAGAAGTCCATGGAGGGCTGAAAATCTCGATGCTTATTTTGAAAAAAGAGAAGATGGAAGGTATATTTTAACTCATAACAAAACAAAAGCAGAAAAACTTGACCCTGAAACCCTTATGGAAGATAGAACTCCTGGAATTTCAATCGAGTCATGGCTGAAAAATCCTACAAAACAAGGACTTCCAAGGAAAGATGTTGAGGCAGGAGATTTATTCTATTTGTATCCAAGAAATGTTACTGTCGCTAGGTTCAGCGCTAACGGTGGTAGGGCTTACCTGGATTGTGGCGGGGATCCTTCCGACAAGAGTGGCGATCTCGGGGTACGCGCTGTTAAAAGGTAATTGTTTTGCTCGCCTGCAGAAAAGTTGAACGGGGCTTCGCGCCCAAGATTTAACTTCTTCAAGTAGTAATATACTTTTAAAAAAGGCACACATATTCATTTTTTATGGTAAATTATTCTAATGAAGAAAAAGGGGAGATGAAATTGCTTATCGCACGCTCGGCGACAAGGGCACTTGATTTAAAAATTGAAAATAGGAATCTCGATTATGAAGAGATAATCCCTGAAGTTATGAAAAGTGTAAGGACTAAAAATAAATTGTTTGGGGTTTTGGTAGTTGCAGCGGCTAGCAAGGCACTTAAATTTTATGACAAGGAGAAAAATTACAAAAAAGTTGTTGCGCAGGTCTTAGATGAAAGTGATGATTTAATTCTTAATTTAGATGATGAAGTTGAAGCGATTTAGATTTTTGCAATTTTAAAAATGCAAATAATATAAAATTGTTGGAATTAGTAAACAACCCATCATATTTGTTCTTTTAATGTTTAAGGAGATGCAATAAATTCCTGTCAGCGTCGACAGAATTAAAATAATCACTCCAAGAAGGCCTGAAAAAATAAACACTACAATAAAGATAATTATAAGGACGAATATTGAAAGAATTGAATAATTTATTTTGTCTATTTTTTCAGCGAAAATTTTTGCAAGAAATTTTGTTATGTAAAAAGAAATTATTCCCGAGAATAAACAGACAATCAGTATTAGGATTAACATTTTGTATGAAACCGTTCCGATTAATTGTTGTATTGAGACCGCTGAGCCGGTGCGAGCTTTTTGGATCAAATACAAAGAAATAAATGAAAATCCCATGACTAAAGTATTTGTTATTCCTATCAAGACAATAAATCCTCTTTTGTCAGTCTTTGCAATTTGATTT
>ERZ1292623.2959-Hain-H51-01um-R1-2959-length-14811-cov-6_pt1 | contig 14811 bp, 12 predicted proteins | sample MGYA00564398_ERZ1292623 | MGnify/ENA primary metagenome ERZ1292623 (study PRJEB36523, sample SAMEA6512633) | groundwater metagenome | collected 2019-01-07 | study: AquaDiva: Metagenomics assemblies of 32 groundwater samples
AGGGGAATGTTGGAGTTATGGCGATTGAGGAATTGGTAGAAATGTTTCAGAAAGAAAATAAGGAAAGGGATTGATACTTATCCGATGATGTAACTCATTTGCTAAACGGTGGGTTATGTGGCATTAAAAAAGTGCCCCGAGAGTAGAACTCCCGGGGCACATCCTATTTTTTGTCAACAAAACAAAAAAACAAACCGCGGGGGGCGGCCACCACACACACCCCCACGCGGGAACTCTCACTCAACTAATCTCAACCCAGACCCCGACTGGAGGTCAGGCGTGATTAGGAGGAGCTCGGTTGGCAGTATAAAACAACGAGCTGTCGCTTGTCAAATCGCCTCGCGCGCGTCATTAATGTCGCGAGAGCTGTCAAATATCAATCGTCGCTTTCTTGGCGTTTGATTGGATGAACGACTTTCTGGCCGGAACATCCGTGCCCATGAGAATATCAAAAACCTTGTCCGCTTCCAGCGCGTCAACCACGCTTACGCGCTTCAAAATCCGGTTGTTCGGGTCCATGGTCGTCTCCCAAAGTTCTTCGGAATTCATTTCGCCTAAACCTTTGTAACGCTGAATAGAAACTTTGACTTTGTTGGGCGTTTTTGTATCTTTGGAACTTTTGACTCCCCGATTTTTTGACTCGCCTGCGGATTCCTCGGCGGTTTCATCCACTCCACCCACTCCGTCCTCCATTTCCTCGCTTCCTTCGGCAACCTCTTCCAGCTCAAAATCCTTGCCGACTTTGGCGAATTTTTCCTCGTCGTTGTAAGCGTAAGAAATTTCTTTGCCCTTTTTAATTTTATACAGCGGCGGTTGGGCAATGTAAATATAACCGCCGTCAATGAGCGGACGGAAAAAACGATACAAGAGGGTCAGAATAAGGGTCCGAATGTGGGCGCCGTCAACATCGGCATCGGTGGCGATAATAACCTTGTGATAGCGAAGTTTACTGATATCAAAGGTGTCGCCGATTGCCGTGCCAAGCGCGAGCACTAGATTTTTGATTTGTTCGGAAGCGAGCATTTTGTCCAGACGCGCTCGTTCAATGTTTAGAATTTTACCGCGCAGAGGCAAAACCGCTTGGGTGCGTCTGTCACGGCCGGATTTAGCCGTACCGCCGGCTGAGTCGCCCTCCACGATAAAAAGCTCCGATTCCTCGGCTGAAGTTCCGGCTTGGCAATCGGCGAGCTTGCCGGGCAGTGTCATCCCTTCAAGAGCGCCTTTTCTAAGGACACTGTCTTTTGCCGCTTTGGCGGCTTTGCGTGCCCGCAAGGCCAAAGAAACCTTGTTTATGATGGCTCTCGCGTCTTCCGGATTTTCTTCAAGAAAATAGGCAAAGGATTCGCTAAAAATCGTTTCCACCATGCCTCGGGCTTCAACCGTTCCGAGTTTGGCCTTGGTCTGGCCCTCAAACTGGACTTCGCGCAGTTTTACGGAGATAACCGCCGTCAGGCCTTCCATGACATCTTCGCCGGTGAAATTGTCTTCCTCTTTGCTGTTGCCGCCGTTTTTCTTGGCATAGTTGTTGAGAGTTCTAGTCAAGGCCGCCTTGAAGCCGGTAACATGGGTGCCACCTTCGGAATTGTAGATGTTGTTGGCAAAGGCGGTCAGTCGGCTTGAGACCTCATCAATATACTGAAGAGCCACCTCCACCGTTTCGTATTCTTTTATGGCTTTTTCAACATAAAAGATATTTTTATGAATCGGTTTTTGGGTTTTGTTGTAAAACTTTACGAGCGACAAAAGACCGCCCTCAAAACAAAATGATTGCGAGGGAAAATCGCGAAAATTTGGACTGCTTTCGTTCATTTCCCGCAGGAAGAAAACATCGTCAAATTTTTCTGAATCCTTAACACCATCGCCACGAGCGTCAATAACGCTGATTCTAAGTCCTTTTACCAGATAGGCCTGTTGGCGCATGTGGTTTACCACTCGGTCAAAGTCAAAAGTTTGCTCGCCAAAAATTTCCGGGTCGGGTTCAAAAGTTATGATTGTGCCATTTTGTTTCGTTGAGCCGATTTTTTTGACCGCCGCTTTTCTTTTGCCACGGCTGTATTCCTGCAAATAAATCCCGCCGTCTTTGTGAACTATGGCGCTGACATAGACAGAAAGGGCGTTCACAACCGAGGCGCCGACTCCATGAAGACCGCCGGAAACCTTGTAGCCGTCACCGCCGAATTTTCCGCCGGCGTGAAGCGTCGTCATAATTGTCTCAAGCGCCGAGACCTTGGTTTGTTTATGAATGTCAACCGGGATGCCTCGACCGTTGTCGGTTACTCTTACACGATTGCCCGGCAAAAAAGCGATTTCAATGTCGTTTGCAAAACCGCCCATCGCTTCGTCGCGGGAATTATCAAAAATTTCGGTAACCAGATGATGGAAGCCGTCGGGGCCGGTTGTGCCAATGTACATCCCCGGCCGTATTCTGACCGGCTCCAGACCTTCAAGAACCGAGATTTGTTCGGCGGTGTAATTATCTTTTTTCTTGGGTTTTTCCTTGGCCATGTGTTTTCTATACTTTTTTCAAAGGCGAACCGCCCTCATCGGGCGGACTGGGAGAATCAATTTAACCCTTTGTTATATGGCATATTATAGCAAAACGGTTAAGCGAGCACAATGTTTAATTGGGGAAATCTACGGCAATTTTACGGCTAATTTTAAGGCCTATTTGGGAAATAGAAAAATACATCAATATGAGCTTGACAACTTGTCAACAATATGATAAGATACTAGCGGACATTGGAGTACTCGGCACATAAGTGCCGCTCCGGTGTGGAACTCCGTTAAGGAGATTCAGATGAATGCGAACGGAATGTGGCCACGCTGGTTCAACATTCGGAACCCGCGCGTCCAGGCCATGTCTTTCGGCCTCAAGTTGTTCTTCTGCAACAAGTTCGGCATCGGCTACGGCGCGTGGGTCACGGCGCAACGCGGGGGATAGACCGCTCCGCTGGGAGAAGAGATGAGGGCTCGCATACTTTCATGCGAGCCCTTTTTGTTTGTCCAAATTTTTTAATTTAATCACCCGCCCCGCCGATTCTCATTTTGAACTGCCTGTTTGAACTGCCCGGCGAATTTCACTTTTTTCTTCCGTCCGGAAAGAAAAACTCCGGAATGGTTTTGTGAAAGTCCTTTTTTGTTTCGTAGGTTAGGCAAGACCAGAATGCAGACGGTTCAAGGTCGGTTTTGCACCCGTTTATCCTCTTTTGTAATTCGGTGATATCGGGATAGTAGTAGTCCAAATAAGAACTGATAGCCACTCTTGACCCCTTCCAATCAAGGAAATTCCCGTTAGGGTCAAGACCATTCATGTACTGGGTGTATGGATACGCTTTATAGAGTTTTTCTCTGATTTCCAGATTCGGCGGCACTTGGTCAAACGGCCCGTCAAAATAATTGTTTTCCCAGATGTTTTCCGTGCTTACGCCGACAAGAATTTTCCGCGCGAAATTTTTGTCGTCGTAATAAGCAAACTGGGTTCTTTCACCGAGATAAATATTTCCATCCGCTTTAGTTAGGACTTCGGTTACAGGACTTTCTTCATCCAAAACATAATAGAAGAAATTAGTTTTATCGTTGAAGAACAGATAAAACACTATACCCGACTCATCCCTGATTTTGGAGATTATTTCTTCTTCGGGCAGGATTTTTAGATTTTTTGGACGGTCGTATTGGATATGCGGCAATTCAAAAATAACGCTCTTGCCTTTGTAAGTAATCCTGACCCGATTATTTTCTATCGCCCCAATCAGAAGTCCGTCTTTTTCATCAAATAATTTATAATCGTTACCACTGTCAAAACTCCTTGCGTTATCGGTGCTGAAGAAAGCGAACGAGAGTTTGCCATTCCCAATGTCCGAGAATCGCAGATTTCCGGAAAGATTGGCGCCGGGAATGCGATAGTAATAATACATTTCCGTCGGATAGACGATAGCGTAATACGGAATGTTGCTCCAGACATACGCGAACACGGAATCAATGTTCGCTAAATCAACTTCGGACACGCTCCCGTTTCCAAAAAAACTGTTCAACCGAGCTGTATAGTTTGATAGGGCGACTTTAAAAGTGTCGCGGAAACTACGACTGTCAAACTCTCTGTCAACGCTTTCAATATAATTCTGATTAAACTTAACTTCAGGATTGTCAAATGGCAGAAAGGCCAAAACCGCCGTAACAATTATCACTAAAGCAATTAAGCAAAGCGTGATACGCCGCCCGATAAACAACGCTATGCGGTCGGCAATTAATTTAATATGCTTTTCTCCCATTTACATTGACACATTAGTCCGCAGTTCCGGAAGAAACCGAATTGTTGATGGACGCTGGAGCTGAAGAGGGAGAAGAAGATTTTGATGTATTTTTAGCCGGTAAAGACGGGGGTAGAGCTGGTGTTGGGACCAACGGTATGCCCTCCGCGGACGGATAACAAATGTAGCCAGCCGGTAAAGTTTGGTTTGGAACAGGGGGAGGCAAAGCTACATAAGAACCCGATTGTGAGGTGGACAAGGAAGAATCATGACTGGATGGAAATTTCCCTTTGTTAGAGTCAGAACGGGTGTGATTCGGAGGCCATGTTCTACTCACATTTTTAAAGTGTTCTCTATTCCATGTATCACTAACGGAGTAGGTGTGATTCGGAGGCCATCCGCTACTGCGTCTAGCACCGTGATTTTCCCTTTCCCAAACATCACTTATGGCGTACTCGTGGTCCGGTGGCCATGTTCTGCTCTCGACAAACCGGTGAGACGACGGCCAATCATTACTAATAAGGTAGCTATGATTCGCGGGCCATGTGATACTGCGCGAGTATTTGTGATCGTTGTCGGTCCAGATTTCGCTAATAGAGAACACATGGTCCGGTGGCCACCCGTCGCTAACAGAAGCGGTGTGACTACTTGGCCAAGTATCGCTGGCAGAGTAAGAGTGATTCGCGGGCCATGTTTCGCTACGCGCGATTAAGTGATTGTTCTCGGTCCACGTCTTGCTGATAAAGGTAGAGTGGTCTTCCGGAAACTTCATCCCTCCGGATGTTAAATTCACTCCGGCCAACTGCTTGTCTCTTGTGTTCATCCATGATGTCCCTCTGGAGCTGTTCTGGGTGAGAAACACTATACTAAAAATAACGAAAAGGATAAGCACAATGTCTATAATGTTTCTTGTTTTGTTGCTCATGGGTTAAGAAGAAGATGCTAAATAATAAACTCAACATAAATTATAGCCCATTCTTAATATTAAGTACGGTCGTGTAGAGATGATTGTCGCGTCACAAATATCCCCCACTCCCTTTGTTGAGCTTCGGGTAAACCTTTTCATACAGTTGGTTCGCCTCTTTTTTCGTCATGGTTAGGTCGGGATGGCGCAGAGTGATGTTTACAAGGACGTTGTTCTGTTCGGGAGAAGCCCCGAGTTTTTCTCGGGCAACGGGGAGCAAGTCGGCATATTTCGTTCTGGACATTATTTTTACGTTCTCAACCAAAAAAGCCATGTCGCCGAAAGCGTCTTTTATTTCCTCATTGATGTCCTCCTCGGTGTAATTTTCAGGAATACAATATGACATATCTCTGGAAATCGGCGGCATGCTTGAAACCTCCTTGAACTTTTCGGTATTTTTCATTTGGACGGCGATTCTCGGCTCATTGGAACGCAAAAATCTGACATCCGGTATTTCTTTAAGCGCCATGACTAACCGGTCCAGTCCGATGCCGGACGCCAGACCGGAATACTTGTCCGGGTCAAAACCGGCGCCCCTCAAAACTTCCGGATGAGCCAGACCCGCCTCCAGAATTTCCAGTTGAGCGCCACCCTGAGAAACATCTTTAGAGTCGCCTGATTTGCTAAGGTCCGCGTAAACTTCAATGCCTCCGAGAGTGTAGGGATGAACGGCATCGTAGATAATCGGTTTTTTATCGGGCACAACCGCCTTAAAAACCGAGGTTACCAAGCGCAATAAATCTTCTTTTGCCATCGGACTTCGGTCGCCATTTTTCTGAAGAGTCCAAATGTCCATCTGGTGAAAAACATCAAGATGTTTCGGGTCTATAACGTCACGCCGATAAACCAAACCGAGAAAAACAAAAACCGTGTTGGGAATGTCGCCCTTGAACTCATTAAAAAAATCGGCAAATGTTTTTGGGACGTTGGCTGATGTGTGTGTTCGTAAAACATGTTCTTCATCAACATATCTCGTATATGTGGATGCTCGGCCGGCGTTGTCATACGAAAATAAAAGTTTGTCAAAATTGTCCTCAACAGACACGATTGGATCGGCTCTAATAGTCCTGACCTCGCCCAAACCGGCAGTTTTGAGTTTTCCCACAACTTTGTCCACGATGATATTTAGCGCGTGGACGGGACTGCCCTCACGGGTCAAATCGGTTACGGCTAACGCCTTTTTTATCGCCTCCGGAGACGAAACCTCAAATCTCAAAAGCCCGTCGTTCGGCCGTTTGGCGTTTACGGCCAATTCGGCTTTTTTCAATGAAGATAATTTTGGCGACGATTTTTCTGACATGTTTGTTGTGATTACGATTTCATGATTACTCTTCGCGCTTTCTTTAATGGCGATCCTCGGTTTTTTACGGCTCCAAATTTAGCGTCAGCAATTTATCCCCGTCTTTTATGTAAACCTGATTCCTGCTAACCCGAAAATCCGGCATTTGCCCGCGATAAAGCGGATAAAAATTCTGGTATGTCCGCCGGTCAATTTCAACGGCATACACTTCGTCGTCAAGCGTTAAAATAATAGCATCGTCCCGAGAAGGATAGAAATCAAAAGTCCGAATTGGCGCGGTTGAACGGAAAACCAAAACCGAGCCGGTGCAATCGTTCAAATTTCGGCCAAAACCTCCCCTTGAATTGCCGTCGGAACCGATATTGGGACCAGCACCGGAACCGACGATAGAACCGCAATAATACTTTGGTGCCTCGTCATTGTCCCCCAACCACTGCCCATAAATCGTGTCACCGTCAAGCCAAATTTTGACATTTTTGCGGGTGATAGTTTCAAATGTTGTCGTGGCGTTTTTAGGCGCGGTTGTTATCGGACTTTTTGCCGAATTTTTTGTTGTCGCGGTTGAAGTCGCCATTTCCAAAAACAAAGCCAGAACTTCCTTGTACATAGAATTTTCGTGTGGAGAAGAATCTATCCGCGAAGAAGAATCCGTTTTTTTAATTTCCTCGGCCTGAATAACCTTCGGCACCAAAAGCGGGAAAAGCGATTCCACTTCCCCGCGTTCCACTTCCACCAATTTTGCCCAAGGCCAAAAATCATCATTGGCGGCCAAAACCAGATATTGGCCGGGTTTGAGTTTGCCGACCAAAATTTCCCTTTTAAAAAATCCGGAGACGCTTTTTAACTCATTGCCGACAAAAACCGATGTATTCGGCTCGGGCGTGGAAACATAAATGCCGCCGCGGATAGAAAGACCGAGAGTTTCGTCCACTGAATAGCCCGCGGAGTAAAAAACCAGAATCGGAAATCCAATCACAAAAAACAAGGCGAAAATCAGGAAATAAATCAAACGAAATTTATACGGAATCGGTTTTGGCATACTTTAGTATAAACTATGGCGAAAAATCTCAGACCTGATGTTTGGGCGTTATCCAAAATCCCATATAGCGTCCGAACATCAGCCGGGTTTGAGCGTCAAGACCGGGAATTGAGCCGAAAAACGTGATTGTTATCGGGATAAGCACCCATTGCAAAATCAGCGGGATAAATCTCCACGGACTGTGAGACGGCGGTCGTTTCGGCAAGAAACTGGTGGATATGATGGCTGAAAACACCAGACCGCACATGGCGAGAATCATCAAATTCCGAGTAACAACCGGTAAATTGTAGGAAAGAACAGTGGTATTGAAAGCCGGCCCGCCCATAATAAGCGGCAACCAACTCAAGGCGAAAATGATTATCGGATTGGTGGCCAGAGACCAGAATCCTTCAAGTTGAGTAAGAGCCACCCGAACTTTTTTTCGGAACGGAATCCGTTTGTTTTTTATCAGACCGAACAAAATATACGGCACATTTTCAACTCCCCAACCCCACCGCCGCTGTTGTTTATAGATATTTACAAGCGTCTGCCGAAAAGTCGGGGCTAAATTGGCGTCCATTGAAAGCGGAAACGAAAGCGGTGTAACCGTGTAATCACCGTCATAAGCCAAAAAAGCGTTCCAGAAAATTCGAGAGTCCTCGGAAACCATATTTTTCTGCCAGTAACCGATTTCATACAGCGCTTTGAAACTCACGGAGTGAGACGAAAAAGTGGCGATTTTCTCCGGTCGTTCCTGTTGAATCATCTGCCAAAAAGTGCCGGAAGTGGCCACAACCCGCGAAAGAGCCGGCGCGTCCCAGATATTGTTGTTGTAAAGAGGCACCGGCTGAAAAGAAGTCCTATGCGGTTTTTCGGCTGTCAGAAAATGCCAGGTAACACAGGCAAAATAATTAGGATAGACGACAGTGTCAATATCAAACGCCGAAACAATGACATCTTCGTAAGGGATTTTTCTAGCGTCAAGAATAAGTTTCCGGGACTCTTCAACGGAATAAGCGATGTTTGAACCCTTGCCGATTATTTCACCGGCGATGTTTTGCGGATGAACGATTATTAAAAAATCACCAAAAACGCTCTGATAGCGTTTTTTGGCGTCAAGAGCTTTTCGCCCAGATTCCTCCCCCGCCCGCTCTTCTGCCGCCAGCACAACAAGAAATTTCTTTTTGTCATAGCGGGACTCGGCAAGCGACTGCAAACAGTTTTCTATCACTTTGGCGTCTTCTTTGTAATAAGGAAGTAGAATTAAATGGTAAACATGCTCATATTTCGTGTTGGCCAGCATTGCCAGCCAATCAAGCGCCCGATTATGCTTGAGACGGCGCCAGTTTTGCCTTAAATAAGTTGAGAGATAAACAGTTTTTAAAAGCCAATAGAAATCAAAAATAATAATAAAAATGGCGGCATAAACCGGCGCGTAATAAGACAAAACCACGCAACCGATAAGCGAACCCCATGAAAGAGCGCCCGGCAGGATTTCAAATGCGCGATATAGTGCTCGGTCCCCGCCTGAAAGCTCGGAGGCGCGGCCAATGTGAAGAGGTTTGCGAATTGGCGCGGTTGGGTTCATGAACTAAAGGCTTAAGGTGAGTGTCTTTGTGACTGCGTGAACCTACTTTATGCGAAATTTCTAGAAAAATCCAGTTATTTCATGCTACGGCTATTTCTCCAAAAAATTAGGAATTTTTTATATACTTGTCCATCCGCCACCTCCTGCCCTTCCCTTTGTTTAGATTCTTGAAAAAAGGGGTGAGAGAATGGCAATTTGGACACAAAATCTGCAGATTCTCCTCCATGTTATTTTCTGAATTGCCATCTATATGGTCAATTTCAAGAGGAATCGCACTAGTAATAGGATGCTTCTTGTTCCATCCGCATGTTGAACACTTATTTTCAAACTTTTCTATTAAATATCGTCTTAAATGTGTGGAGATATTTCTTGCTGTTATCCCAATATTTCCATTTATTTTTCCATTTTTCCACAACTTAATCCATTCTACATATTGATAACGCATTTGGCATTTATTTGAGCAGAATTTAATTTTATGGCGAGCATTCAAGAAAATACCGCAACCCACACAAATCCTTTTTTGTTTCATATCAATTAAGAATACCACATTATTGTAGTTCAGAGTGGTCTACATATAATTGTGTGTGCGAGTCTGTTCCTATTTTAAACCTAAAATTACCATGACAAAACATTCATGAAAGCCACCTGTCAGATTTGAACTGACGCGATCCCGTTTACAAAACGGGTGCTCTACCAACTGAGCTAAGGTGGCGTTAAGGAAAAGTGGTTTCGCGTAGCGCTTGTTCGGAGTACGAGTCAGAATCCCCTGCGAGGATTCTGCTCTCCCTCTCGCCCTCGCTCTCTCGCATTGCTCGAACCGTGCCCGCTCGGGCTCCGAGAGCCTCCTCCCAAACGCTACGCAAAACCAATTAAACCACACGAACCAAAATCAAATACCTGAAAAATAATACCACTAAACTACCGATTGTCGCCGTCACGACGAAACGACATTGACCTCATGTAAGGCGAAACGGCGCTATCTCCAAAATCGCGCTTGCCACGAATTTTGGTGTTTGCTCCGTGATAATATTTGTGAGTTTTGGCTCTAAGTCGTCTAAAAAACAACTCGGCGTGATTTGGAATGTGAACCAGAAAAAGAAAGAATGCCCTTTCCGAGTGGTGATGCAAAAAACCATGAAAGCGTTTGCCGGTTGTTAGGATGACGGGGTCGCCCTTGGACAAAAGCCGGCCAACAAAGGACTGCCGACCATTTTTGATTTCCCCGGTTTTTACAAACAAGAGAAGCAAAACGCCGCCGGTTGAAACTATAAAAATGTAGAGCAACCACATGAAATTTATTGAATAGAGTTTATCGGACAAAATTTGTCAGCGAGTCAACCCGAAACGAGCAAACCGACCGATTTCAATCCGTTCGCCGAATTTCTGGATGGCGGATTCAATCATGGCGCCAATCGTCATATTCTGGTCCTTTACAAATGGCTGGTCAAGGAGTATCCGCTCGCTGAAATAGGCGTTTAATTTGCCTTCAAGAATCTTCTCTCTCATGTTTTCGGGCTTATCCTTAACTTCTTCGGCAAGAACTTCGGCGACCTTTTTCTTTGATTCGTCGTCAATATCCTCTTTTTTCAAAAACTCGGGACTAGAGGCCGCCACATGCATGGCAATATCGTAGGCCAACGCCTTGAACTCGGCATTTTTAGCGACAAAATCGGTTTCGCACATAAGCTCAACCATCGCCCCGACACTGCCCATGCCGTGAATGTAAGACGAAACCACGACGAAGCCGAGGTTGCGTCCGGATTTCTTTATGGCAATTCCCTTGCTCTGTTTCTGAAGAATAATAATAGCTTTATCCATGTCGCCACTCGCTTCCTCAAGGGCTTTGCGGCATTGCATTATTGAAATACCTGTCCTGTCTCGTAATTCCTTAATGCGATTAGTGGTGATTTCCATATGTAGGCGCTTTGTTTAAAGAACAACTATCTTGGTAATTTTTTATTATTTTTTGGCCACAGCCGAAGGGGCGGAAGACCTGCCTGCTTTATAGGCCTCAACGATTTTATTGACGATAAATTTAATGCTGGCCACGGACGCGTCATTCGCCGAAATGGCATAATCAACCGCCGTGATATCGCAGTCCGAACCGCACAGGGCGGCAACCGGAATTCCGCGAGCATTGGCTTCTTTGACCGCAATATCTTCTTTCTTGGAATCCACAACGAAAAGAGCTTTTGGCAATTCTTTCATTGGAATAAGGCCCTCAAAAAATCTCTTTAGATTTTCAATTTCCTTGTCAATAAGCATCCGCTCGCGCTTTGTGTATTTTGCGAGCTCGCCCTTCTCTTTTTGGGCAGTCAGGTCTTCAAGTTTGGCGACTCGTTTTTTGATTTGAGTAAAATTCGTGAGCGTGCCACCGATCCAGCGACCGTCAACGTAAGGCATGCCGAGAGCGAGGGCGCCGGCTTTAACCGCCACTCGGGCTTCGCCCTTGCCGCCGACAAACAAAACCGAGACACCGGCCGTGCCGAGATTTTTCATGAATTCAATAGCCCTGATGAGGGATTGACTGGTTTTTTCAAGGTCAAAAATTTCAATGCGATTTTTTACGCCGAAAATGAACGGTTTGGCCGAAGGATGACGACGCGAGCGGACAAAACCAAAATGCGCTCCTGCGTTGAAGAGTTCCAGGATAATGTCTGAATCCTTGTGTTTGATGTCAATCATTGAAGGAATTGTAAACGGTTTTGAGGCCATGCTTCAAACTATTTGTCCTAAAAGTGGCCGGAGCGGCAAAATACAGAGTGAAAACAAAAGGCGTTTTCTTTAAAAACGCTTAAGCAGTTTAGCAAAACTGGCCGAATATTGCAATCTTGCGTATAAGGCCACACATCTTGCTCATTTTGGGGTGTTTTTGGTCGGCCATCGTTTGGATAGTGATTTCATACCTTTTACTCGGCAGTCCCGACGGACTTTTCCTGCAGTGACTCAATTATCTGGTCCAAGTCACCGGCAAAAATCGCTTCAATGTTGTGCCATGACTCTTTCAGGCGATGGTCGGTGATTCTGTCCTGCAAAATGTTATAGGTTCTGATTTTTTCCGAGCGGTCGGCGGTTCCGACCAGTTCTTTTCTTTCAGCCGAGTGTTTTTTGGCTTCTTTGGCCTCATGTAGAACATCCAATTTGGCCTGCAAAATAACCATGGCCTTTTCGCGGTTCGCGGACTGACTGCGTTCCGAAGTGCACCGAACGTCCACGCCGGTCGGTTTATGGATAATCCGAACGGCGGTCTCAACTTTATTGACGTTTTGTCCGCCGGCGCCGCCCGACCGAGAAAATTCCACTTCAATATCAGCGGGGTTGATTTCAACGCTGGTCTTTTTCCGAATCGGCAAGACCGCGACCGAAGCCGTGGAGGTGTGAACACGACCGGATTTCTCCGTTGCAGGCACCCGCTGGATACGGTGCACGCCGGACTCAAAACGCAGGTCTTTATAGACCCCCTTGCCTTTAATTTCAAACGAGGCATCCTTGTAACCACCGAGAGTGTTTTTTGATTCCTCCAAAACCCGGACACTCCAGCCCCGCCGGTCGGCATATCGGCGATACATCGCGGCGATTTTTTCGGCGAAAAGCGCGGCTTCGTCGCCACCGGCGCCCGCTCGGACTTCAAAAATTATTTCGTTTGGAAATTCTTCCTCCACGGCATCCTTTGACACAATTTCTTTCATCTGCGACATCAACACCTCTTTTTGAGCCAAAATGCTGTCAATCTCGTCCTTGGCAAGCATTCCAAAAGACGGGTCTGTTGCGGCCATTTTTTTTACTTCGGCTTCCTCTTTTTCAAGCTTTGAGTATAAATCAGCCAGAAACGAGGTTTTGGAATTTTGTTTGAAACTTTCTATGTCCATTGAAGAAAGATGCTGAGCGAGACAGGAAATCTATGCTTCAGAACCCTTCTTGTTTTTGGCGGCAGTTTTGGCGGCGACTTTTGTAGCGGCTTTTGCGACAGTAACAGCAGCAGCGGCACGACGGCTTTTGAATTTCTCCACTCGGCCGGCGCTATCAAGCACTTTTTCGGTGCCGGAGTAAAAAGGATGGCACTTACTGCAAATTTCCACCCGGATGTGCTCCTTTGTTGAACCAAGCGTAAATTTATTGCCACAGGCGCATTCTACGGTCGCTTTTGGGAAATATTGGGGGTGAATGTCTTTTTTCATGATGTGGGAACAATATACCAAAAATGATTAGTTTTGCAACTTTTTGGTACATTACGTAGCGGAGCAAACTGCTTTTGGAGTGACTCTCGCGGGCCGCGCAGGCGGCCGAGAGGGAGCAAAAATTTCAGTAGAAATTTATTGCGGTCACGGAAAAAGTAGTTTGCTCCGCTACGGACTGACCTAAATCCCCTGCAGAGGATTAATCATATTTTCCTGAATGTTTGTGGCTTTCTGCATGACGCCATCGCCGTAGAAAGCATTGGCCGGGCTGGCCCAATTGCCGCCGGCATAATATTTAAGAGCGGCGGTGCGTTCGGCGGTATACGTCCGAGAACTTGCTCCAAGGTCAGAAAGATAAATTCCCGAGGCCATGAAAGCGTCTTCAGGTTCCCAAGGGTTGGCTTTGTTTTTTCCAAGCGCGCTTTTAACCCTCGTTTGATAGGCCTCCCAAGTTGTCGGAATGAATTGCGAAGGCCCCATTGCTCCGCCCCAACCGCCCCGCCACGGACATGAAAGAGGCATCGTATCCGGGTTATAGCCAAGCTCGTTAGTTATCCGAAGAAAAGCCGCCTCGTCGTTTCTTTTTGATTTTTTGGCGGCGATATCGGCCGGCCCTGGCATTATCGCCTGCCATCTTCTGCTGACAGGGTCGCCAGGCCGATTGCAAGTGCCGACATTTTCCCCCAAATTACTTTCTTGAGTCAAAATGGCCAAAAGAAACGCCGGCCGAATTCCGACTTTGTCATAAACCTTGTTTGCAAAGGCCAGAGCGGTGCCGAAGGGAATGGCCGCCGTGTCACGCAAAGCAAAAAGAGCCGAACGAATTTCGGCCGCTCGCTTTTCGCGCTCCTTTACAACCTGCTCGTATGATTTCTCCTGATTCTTGCTGATTTTGATGAGTTCCCGCTTTTCGGCTTCGGTTTTTTCTACCGCCCGCTTTTGGCTTTCAACAGCCATTTTTGCGTCTGTCTCTTGATTTCGTTTTGCTCCCAAGGCCTCTTTTTCGGTCTCGGTTTCGTTTTTCGCCGTTCTGATTTCTTCAAACAAATCATGAAGCGACCGCTTTATGGAATCGTATGAATCCAAATCCGAAAAGAATTCCGAGAGATTTTTGTCGGAAAGAGCGACTTCGGCGACTGAAAAAGAATCCATTTCATTTGTTTTGCGGACGAGTTGCGAGAGCGACTCCTTGCCCCGGTCAATCTTATCGTTGAGTTGCCCAATGGTTTTCTCTTTCTGGATTATGTCTTTGCCTAAAGTTTGAATCGCCAGATTTTTTGCTTTGATGATAAGTTTCGCCTGCTCAATTTTGGCGGCTAAAATTTCAGCGTCGCGTTGAATTGACCCGGTCTCCTTTCGCTTTTCGTTTAGGATGTTCGTCCATTGCTGAATTTCCTGCTCGGTTTTGGCCAATTCGGCGCGAAGAGATGCTTCACGCGCCGCCACTTTATCGGCAGAAACCGTTTGAGCAAAAGCGACTCTAAAAAAAGAATTGGAGGAAATATCGCCAGCCACA